>Ga0265338_10000252_pt1 | contig 98113 bp, 93 predicted proteins | sample 42126metaG_FD_193579 | JGI IMG/M metagenome (GOLD analysis project Ga0265338, IMG submission 193579) | Rhizosphere microbial communities from Carex aquatilis grown in University of Washington, Seatle, WA, United States - 4-21-26 metaG | ecosystem: Host-associated > Plants > Roots > Rhizosphere...
CGTCACCACTTCTGACAATCTAACAACAGCCGGAACAAAGAACGCAACACTAACCGAAGTCGTCACCACTTCTGACAATCTAACAACAGCTGGAACAAAGAACGCAACACTAACCGAAGTCGTCACCACTTCTGACAATCTAACAACAGCCGGAACAAAGAACGCAACACTAACCGAAGTCGTCACCACTTCTGACAATCTAACAACAGCTGGAACAAAGAACGCAACACTAACCGAAGTCGTCACCGCCTCTGACACATCCTCTACTGCAGCATCACTCAATACCGCATTAACCGAAGTCGTCACCACTTCTGACAATCTAACAACAGCTGGAACAAAGAACGCAACACTAACCGAAGTCGTCACCGCCTCTGACACATCCTCTACTGCAGCATCACTCAATACCGCATTAACCGAAGTCGTCACCACTTCTGACAATCTAACAACAGCTGGAACAAAGAACGCAACACTAACCGAAGTCGTCACCACTTCTGACACATCATCCACATCATCTGCAAAGAATGCAACTCTATCTGAAACCGTCACCGCCTCTGATGTATTATCAACTGAAGAATCAAAGAGCATTACATTAACCGAAACCGTCACCGCCTCTGACACATCCTCTACTGCAGCATCACTCAATACCGCATTAACCGAAGTCGTCACCACTTCTGACAATCTAACAACAGCTGGAACAAAGAACGCAACACTAACCGAAGTCGTCACCACTTCTGACAATCTAACAACAGCTGGAACAAAGAACGCAACACTAACCGAAGTCGTCACCACTTCTGACAATCTAACAACAGCTGGAACAAAGAACGCCGCACTCACAGAAGTCGTCACCACATCTGATAATCTAACAACAGCCGGAACAAAGAATGCAACTCTATCTGAAACCGTCACCACATCTGATAATCTAACAACTGCAGGAACAAAGAATGCAACATTAACCGAAACAGTCACATCTTCAGATGCATCATCAACTGAAGAATCAAAGAGCATTACACTAACTGAAACAGTAACTTCCTCTGACAATCTAACAACAGCCGGAACAAAGAACGCAACACTAACCGAAGTCGTCACCGCCTCTGACACATCATCCACATCATCTGCAAAGAATGCAACACTTGCAGAAACTGTCACTGCTCATGACTCTGTATCAACATCTGGAACAAAGAATGCAACATTAACTGAAACAGTCACATCTTCAGATGCATCTTCTACTGCAACATCAAGAAAGACAACACTAACCGAAACAGTAACTTCCTTCGACAATCTAGCAACAGCTGGAACAAAGAATGTTACACTAGCTGAGACTGTCACTGCTCATGACTCTGTATCAACATCTGGAACAAAGAATGCAACACTAACCGAAACAGTAACCGCCTCTGACACATCCTCTACTACAACATCGAGAAAGACAACACTAACCGAAACCATCACCGCTTCAGACTTGTTATCCTCTACTGCAGCAAAGAAGACAACACTTGCAGAAACTGTCACTGCTCATGACTTGGTATCAACTACAGGATCAAAGAGTAGAACACTAACCGAAACAGTAACTGCTCATGACTCACTAACAACTGCTGCATCACGAAAAGCAACACTCACAGAAACAGTAACCGTCTCTGACTCACTAACAACTGCAGCATCAAGAAAGACTACACTAACCGAAACAGTAACCACTTCAGATAATCTATCATCTACTTTGACAAAGAATCTAACGTTATCTGAAACTGTAACTTTACACGATGCAGTATCATTCAAGGGTGGAGTCAAGATTGAGGCAAGAGATCAGAATGATAATCTAATTACTGGAGCAATCTACTCACTCTCACCAAATCCAAATGGCAGTAACACTCCAGAAGTGATAATTGATGGAGGTAGCAATGATAATGATGCTCAAAATGACGGTAGAGCAGTTGTTACCTTGGTACCATTTGGACCTTATAATATAACAATGACAACAATACCTACTGGATTTAATGTACTTGGAAACTCTACAATTTACACAGTCTATAATACAAACTTGAATGGTACTGCCATATTCAGACTTACTCCAATCAACTACAACATCAATACATTGCCACCTACTGTAATTACATCAGCACCAAACCTCAATGCTACTACACTTGATATGTGGTCACCTTCAGGATTTGATGCAGTAAAAATAAACGGTACAGTACAGACACCAATCACAAAAGTTCAGAGCTTGCCTCCAATAATTTCAGTAGGATCAAATAATACAGGACTTGGTGGTGCAATTTCCAACCAAGTAACAGTATCATTGAAGACATCCTTTGCAGACAGCACAACTCCAACTACAATAATGAATGCATTGGGTGTGCCAGTATATTCAATGCCCCAATCATCAAATGTTACAGCAGTATTACCAAGTATTGTGGGAACAACAAGTACAACTAGTACCAACCAAGTGATAACTACCCCACCACTCAACCAGATAATTCCTGGACAGAAGATGATCATCCCAGTGGAAACATCAGTAATCCCACAAACAGGTGGTCTTAAGCAACTCAACGTAACAGCATGTACAGATCCTGGTCAAAATGGTTGTGCAGCATATACTCCTAGTTCATCAAATGATTGGTTCTTGGTAAAGACTGACAACAAGCTTCCATCTTCAAAACCTGTACTACCACTAAATGACAAGCTAACATTATACGTCAATGTAACATACCAACACGAAGTAACAGGCACAGGATTTGATTGGTCAAACCCTGCTAACTTTAAGACTCCTCCACAATTGACATTACAATTACCAAAGAATGCACCAGGAGTAGAACTGGATTCCAATAACTGTCCAGTATCTGATATATTCTTGTTTGATCCTACTGGAAACGGTGGAGCAGGTAGCTGGGTAACTAATCCTGTTACAATATTATCAGCTGTTCCATCTGCTGATAACAGCCTTACATGTGATGTAGTGGTGTCAGCTCCACACTTTTCACAATTTGCATTGGGAGGTCATAGTGTTGGCAGTACAACACCTGGATCAACAGTATCTACACCAGGATCAGTAGGACCTGGTGGTGCTGGTGGAGGTGCTGTTGGAGTTGGCACAAGCTCAGCAGCAGCCGCTACAACAAGTAATGGCGGAGGAGCAGGACCATATCTTAAGATCCAAGACGTATCTTACGATGTCTGTGACAAACAAATTGTACGAATCCAAGTTGCAACTGATTACAATAAAACAGATCCAACTGTAATAGTTCGTACATCCATTAACGGTGTAGTAGATGCAAAGCTTATTCCAGTCCAGCCATATGCAGAAGAAAATGTCAACGCCTCAGTCAGAAAACTAGTCTACGAAGCTTCCATTAATCCAAAAGAGACATCATTTGAGGTAGTTGCACTTGAAACAATTGGAACTAACCTATTCTCAGTAGGAAAGACTGTCGAGGTTACTGGTTGCAATGAAGATCTTGATTTCACAAAGATTGAATTGATAACACAACCTGCTGAAATAGATCTATCTGCACCACAGATATTTGATCTCAAATTCCAAGTAGGTAATGGAACCGAACAACTTGCATCAGAGCCAACAACTCAATTTGTACATGGTACTCCACTCTCAGTGTATGCCATAGTCAATACACCTACACAAATTACTACATCTGAATTACGATTCTCAAATATTGAAAATAATGATTCAGCACAATACCATACAATAACAATGAATGTTGTCCCACTACAAGTATCCAACAGTACATACTTGTTATCTGCAACAATACCATCTGAATTACTAGAAGCACCTGGTGTACAATACTGGATTCATGTAGAAAACAGTGCAAACAAGAAGACTGATTCAGATGTTGCTACCATTGGAGTAAAGCCAAACTATCCAATCAATGCAACACTAGAGTTAGATGTTTCACAAAATAGAGCAGCTGGAACTACCGCAAGACCTTCATCATACCTTACAGTTGATGGAGGTTCAGTATATGGTACAATCTCACTTGTAGTAGACGGCCAGATTGTCTATACATCACCTGGACAATTATTCTCCAACGGACAGACTCAGGTAAGACTTGAATGGCAGACCCAGCCAACTGATGCACTGACCAATCACAAGATTGAGGCAGTAGCAAACATTTACGACAAGTCATTTACAGCACAAGGAAATATCATTACGTTCTCGTCAATCAAGGTTGCACCAATTGCACAACCAATCAGTATCGCTCCAATCAACGATGCTAGTGGACATACAATTGCCAATCCTGAAGTTCTCTATTCCTCATTTAACAACGAGGGTACCATGAGATACAAGGTAACTGCACCTGACGGTACATGTGTAATAGGTGTCTCGGATCAATGTCTTATACAAAACTCTACACTCAATGCACCTGGACAAATAAAGAGCATTACTATCGGAGATCAAATCTACAGAGTTAGATATACTGGAGTAAATGATACACTTGAAAGATTCTCAATTACATCAGTAGATCCAATAGTTGGAACATGGAATGTTGAGATTGATTCTCAGATAGATCTTACACCACAAACACATGTGATGGATAGTACCTCACTCAAGGTAACCTATAGACCAGTAGAGATACCGTTCCTATCAGAGTAAAAACTAGTCAGGGAAATGCAATAGCCTTGGAAAGATGTGAATCCAGATCTGAAATCTTTATTCTTTCTTGGCTCATCGAATCTCGGTTTCGTATTGTAACGGTTCCGTCTTCTAATGTCTGGTGATCAATTGTTACTGCAAATGGTGCACCTACTTCATCTAATCTTCGATATCTTCTTCCTATTGCACCAGAATGATCCAAAAATGCATCATATTTTTTTCGTAGCATAATGTAAATCTCATCAGTCTTTTCTGCCAATCCGTCTTTTTTTACAAGTGATAATACCCCTACATGGACTGGAGACAAGTATGGTTCCAAGGAAAGTACAACTCTGTCATTTTCCTTGTCTTCTCGTAGTCTGTGCTCTATCATTGTATAGAGACTTCGGTCTATTCCCATTGATATCTCAAATACATGTGGCAAGACCTTTGTTTCGTCGTCCATCACCTCGAATTTTTCTTTGCTTGTAGTACTGTGACTCTTCAAATCATAATCTGACCTGTAATTGCATGCAACAAGCTCAAGCCAACCTGTGTTTGTCTCAACCTCAAAGTCAAATGCAACTGTTGCATAGAATGCCTTTTCCTTTTCTCCTAGTTTTCTAAATCTGCTCCTTGATACATCAATTCCTGTCTTTTGGTAAAACTCTACAAGCAAGCCAAGATAATACGCCACAAGCTTGTTTGGAACTAGACCTGTGTCCAGTGCCTCCTTGCATGTCATGCTCTTTATGGTATCATCTATCATTATTCTTATCTGGGTGTTTTCTACCTCTGAGAACTTGGGCAGGTCATCAAGCTTGGCTGGATTGCAAAAGACTTCAATTTCTGCTTGGTAAAATTCTCTTAATCTAAGAAGGCTCTGTCTTGGTGAGATCTCATTTCTAAAACTTTTTCCTATCTGGGCAACACCAATTGGTAATTTTCCTCGCATTGTCTTGAACAGTCTTGGAAAATCAACAAAGATGGATTGGCATGTCTCTGGTCTGAGATATGCTGATTCGCTTTGGGCTCCTATTCCAACCTTGAACATCATGTTGAATTTTTTGATACCATCAAAACTTCCCTTGCATTTTGGGCATGCAATCTTTTTCTCTTCTATAACTTTATCAAACTCTGCCAAATCTGCACTCTCTGGGACTGTGATTCCTGTGATCTCTTCTATCATCTTGTCTGCCCTAAAGATTGATTTGCATTTTGTACATGTTGCAATTGGGTCTGCAAAACTTGCCAAGTGACCTGATGCGACAAAAACACTTTCTGACATGATCTGTGAGCCGTCAATCTCCCACATCCTGTCTCTTCTTACTAGTTCTCTTCTCCACAGTTCGATGAACTTGTTCTTTAGGCTAACCCCCGATGGTCCATACTCCCAAAATCCTGCGTGTGCATCAGAGTAAATTTCACAGCTTGGAAAATAAAATCCACGTTCCAGTGCAAGTTGCATTATTTGTTCGTAATTCATGGTATCATCAAATCCTAAGCCAACTCTTTTGCCTTGTTCAAGTTTCCAACATCATCGCGTCTCTCATCAATTGGTGTCTCTAAAATTATTGGAATTTTTTTACGGTTTATTGTTTTTATTATATATCCTAATCCCTTTTCTCCAATGTGTCCTAGTCCGATGTGTTCGTGTCTATCTAGGTTGCTTCCAAGTTCTCCCTTGGAATCATTGAGGTGTAAAATCTTGAGATGCTCAAAGCCTATTACGTCATTTAATTTGTCAAGTGTTGCAGCTGCGCCTTTTTCTGTACTCATGTCATAACCGGATGCAAAACCGTGACATGTATCAAAACAGATTCCAAATCTTTTGGCAGGTTTTAGCTGGGATAAAATTGATGCAAGCTGGTCCAAGTCAGAACCAACACTGTTTTTTTGTCCTGCTGTATTTTCCAAAAGAATTGTGACATCATCTGGGGTCTCTTTTGCAGCATTTGTAAATGCCCGAACTAGCATCTCAATTCCTTTCTTATCCCCTTCACCCTTGTGACTTCCCAAGTGTGCAACAAGATATGGAATTCCTAACTTGCTGCATCTTTTACCCTCATCTATTAGGGAGCCAAGTGATTTTACAAATGGGTCCTCCTCTGGAGATGAAAGATTTGGCAAATATGGCATGTGAGCTACTGTTGCAAATCTGTCAATCTTGGTCTTGGCAAGTTTTTCTTTGAAACTTGTTGCATCATTACTTGTTAATGGTTTTGCAGCCCATCCTCTTGGGTTGCGGGTAAAAATCTGAAATGCCGAGCATCCTGTTGCTACAGCGTTATCAATTGCCTTGTCTATTGAACCTGCAATGGATACATGTAATCCAACCTGCATGCCACTAATTCATTCGGGCATAATTTAAACTCGCGGGAAAATTATCAAAGTTTTTCATGGAACTATGATATAATCAAATTTTTAAGGTTAACAAGAGCAAGAAAAACATGTTAAAGATTGGAGTAAAGGATTTGGCAAAATATCCTTTTCTCACAGAAGCTGGTGAATATCTCAAAAACACTGGACTGAGTCTTGAACAGCTGGGGCATCCTGACTGGCAGCCCATTGTTGAAAAGGCATATGGAAGAATTGTAGTTGCATCGTCTGGACAAATCTATGGATCTGATCTTGAATCACTTGACAATGATTCTGAGTTGCTCTCTTTCATAGTGGCAATCATTTTACTAAAATCTGCAGGCATGGCAACTCTAATTCGAAGATTTTCTCTTGCAGAATCAAGAAGAGCAGAAAGGTATCTACAGCAGGATCTCTGGGTGAGTAGAGACAAAAAAAACCTAGAGCTTCCATTGAAGATTATCCAGGATCTCTTTGCAGTAAATGTATCAATTGACAATGAAGAATTTGTGATTAAAGTTCCTGATTATTTACATCGTGCAATTCATTTTCATGAAAAAGAATGGAAGTTGGTAAATCGTCGAGTCACAAATGGCCTTGTCTACCTTAGTGCACATGAAACAGTCAGACTGATACGTGCTGAGCTTGGTGAATACATCAATGCAAGAATCCAGTCAGTCAATGTTGATTCTATACCATCAAGCTTTAGGCAAAGAGTAGACGATCTGGTGTCACTTGCCAAAAAGTTTTCTGATACTGTCTTTGTTTCCTCAGAATATCCACCATGTGTCAAGCATGGAATTGAAGTCTTGGAAAAAGGCGAGAACTTGCCACACTCTGGAAGATTTTTGCTTGCAACATATCTTCTGTCAAAGGGCCAGACAGTTGATCAAATTGCGCCCTTGTTCAAAAATGCCCCTGATTACAACGAGAGAACTACGAAATACCAACTAGATCACATCTCTGGCTCATCTGGCGGTGGAACAAAATACCAATGTCCATCATGTGAAAAACTACGAAGCGAGAGTCTCTGCTTTGCCATCCCTGACTGTGATGGAATAATAAATCCTGTACAGTTTGGCAAAAAGAGGAAGAATCCATGAATGAAAAAAATGTTTTCTTGATAGAAAGTGCATTCAAGGAATATTACTTTAATCGCTTTGATCTGATACATGTTCCACAAAAAGCCACGCAAAGAGAATTTGGATATCAAAAATTCAACTCTGGAATGACAAGACACCTTGTTGTAAAAAACGACAAGGAACTCCACCTCATGTTGATGAAAGAAGTTCCGTCTGATGTGTACTGTTCCAATGCATACTATACATTTCCAAACCTTCCCATGTCAGAAAAAGACTGGAAAGGTGCTGACTTGATATTTGACATTGACGCAAAGGACTTGGCGCTTCCTTGCAGAAAAGATCATACCATCTTCAAGTGCAGCTCTTGCAATAATTCTTCAACTGAATTCCAGTCCCAGTGTACAAAATGTGGTTCTGGAAAATTTGAGACTGCATCTGTGGCTTGCAAAAATTGTATATCAGAATCTAAAAAAGAGGTTACAAAACTTGTTGATATACTTACAACTGATCTAAATGTGCAAAAAGAACAGATCGAGACATATTTTTCTGGAAACGAAGGGTTTCATGTTCGTGTAACTAATGCTGATTACGAACCATTGGGTTCTCAGGAGAGGGCAGACTTGGTGGACTATATCATGTTCAACGGCGCAATACCTGAATCATTTGGAATCAGACGACAAGACAATTCCAAGTCCTTGCTTCCCACCTTTGAGGAAAAGGGATGGCGAGGCAGAGTTGCACGTAAACTATTCTCGTCCAAGTCCAAGGCACCAAAAATTACACGAGAGATAATCACAAGTGGCTATTCTGCATTTCAGGTACAACTAGAAGAAATAAAAAAAACTATGGGAGTACGAGTTGACCCAAAGGTAACCATGGATATTCATAGAATATTTCGACTAGAGGGATCAATTAATAGCAAGAGTGGTCTTGTAAAAATTCAATGTGATAATCTTGATTCTTTTGATCCATTTTTGGAAGCATGTCTACTTGGAAACGATGATGTGCAAATAATGGCAGACTGTCCATTGCAAATCAAACTAAAAAATAAGAAGTTTGGTCCATACAAGAATGAAATTGTTTCTTTGCCCAAGTACGCTGCAGTTTACATGTTGTGCAAGGGATTGGGAAATGCAATCTGAAAAACTCATGCTTTTGACTTATTAATGGTAATTTGCAAAAGAAACCTAGGTAGAGACTAGTTTGACACAAAGGAAGGTAGACTGATTTGTATAATTCATCGACTCAATCCAACCCGCCACCACGTGATGCTAGTAAATATGTCAAATTTGGCATTGTTGCTCTAATAGCTATCATAATTTTTGTCCTGACAAGCAATCAGGCAGTAGTCATGTACATGAACTCGTTAGAGTTTGGTACGTTATTTACAAAGCCACTTTACTTTTCATTACTCTCTGCAGTGGTTTTGGCATCTATTGCGCTGATTCGAGTAAACATCAAAAATCGATCATCAATGTCTTGGTATGCACTAAATATCATCCTGACATTTTTCAAGAGGGGAAATAATTATTCCGTAACAGAAACAGTTCCAAGTTTCAAGGATTACAAACTAAATATTCCAAACTTTATCATCTGGCAAATAACAAAGGTTGTACTTTTTGGTGCATTCTTTACAAATCTAATGTTTGGGTTTGCACTTGCCTACTTGATTGATGGACACGACTTGGGTGTCAATAGCATATGGCGAATATTCTCACTTCCATTTAGCACACCACCTACTGACCCGTCATACGCTACAACTCATGTAGTGCCAATGATTCCATCATTGACAATTCTTGTTCCTGCAATAATTGGTGTAATCAGTCTCAGACTTGTGCTCTATGTGGGGTTACATAATATCATAGGACTAGTCACTAGATATCTACAAGATGCAGCAAAGGGCAAACCAAAGATTCTTGATTATATTGCTACAGTTGAGGCAATACTTGGAATTGGAGTCATCTGGGCTGGCGTTAACATGTTCTTTACAAACCAAATTGATTACAATACAAGATACGCCATAGGCGGTACACTAGCTGCAGGATTTGCTCTTATTGCATTTTATTTCATTGACAAGTTCAAGTCTCGAGTAATCATACTTCCGTCAAAGCGTGACATCTACATTCGTGTACTTGTTTTGGTAATCATTGCTCTAGTTGCTGGTTCCATAATGATGGTAAACAACAGCATTGCAGATGCAAGAAAAATAGAATTTCTTGGTCCATACAAGGCAGAACAGATTGGTGTAAACAGATACCTTGGACAATTAGATCAGATATCTATAGTTCCAACTAATGTAACGCTAAACTCTGTTGCACCAGGTGACATTCCAAACTATGTTGCACAAAACAACGATCTGCTAAACAAGATCCGAGTATGGGATTGGGATGCAGCATTTGCAAAACTAAAGCCTGAGATTGGTCTCATACCATATGTCGATTTTGAAAATAACGACATACTCAGATTCAATGATACACTATACTGGACTGCATCTATGAAACCAATACTTCCAGATTCAGTTACTCAAGAAAACGAGTGGTATAACCAACATCTTGTATACACTCACGTAGACAATGGTTTTCTCACACTTAATGCACAAAATGGATCAATTGTTGACAGCAACCAGTTCTTCAAGCAACGAATGATATACTATGGAGAGGGTGGCCTCTTTTCAGAAACATGGGCTGCCTATCCACAGAACAGGCAAACATCAGCTGAGCTAAACAATGCTACATACAATGGAACTGGAGGAATTGATGTCAAGCCACCAATAAGCCAACTCTTTGAGCCAAACTTTTTCTTGTCATATCCAACTGAGCCAATACACATTCTCAGATACAGGGATGTACATGACAGAATGCAGTTGCTTTATCCATACTTCCAATATGACTTGCTTGGAAAACAACTAGATATTCTTCCAGTAAGCGACGGACAAAAGACATACTGGCTTGTACCTTTGGTTGTAGGCTTTGACACTAGTAACGTTCCGTGGTCATTTAGCAATCCATACTTGCGACTGGTAGGATATGGTCTAGTTGACATTTACAATGGTAATGTGACCTTGATAAAAACTGGCGATGACTTTTTCACAGACATGTTTGCAAACCAGTATCACGACCAGTTCATTGACATGCCGCCATGGCTTGGAAAACAACTTCGATATCCAGAAGCTCTCTTTAACTGGAAAGTTGAGATGTTCAACATTTACCATGTAACAGATACTTCTACATTTATCCAGGCAAAAGATTTCTACGAAGTACCAGATGGCCTTGGAACTTATTATGTAGAAGAGAAACCACCTGGATTTGACAAGCCTACGTATGTTGGCATATTGTCACTTGAACTGCGAGGCTCTCAAGGAAGAAACTTGGCAGGATACATGATTGTACAAAACGATGTTCCAAACCTTGGCAAGATGCAATTCTATCAAGTTCCGCTTGATTCCAAGACAAAACTTCTAGGACCTACTGCAGTACGCGAAGCATTATCAAGAGAGTCATCATTTGCACAGCTGCAGACCTTACTACGAACTCCTAGAGTGGGAGATAATATTTTGTACAAGATAGGAGATCAAGATGTTTACTTTATTCCTGTTTATACCGCAGGCTCTGGTGGTGTGGTAACACAGCTAGGAACCATTGCTGCAGTGGGTGCTGCATTTGATGGTGAATACTTTGTTGGCCTAGGAAATACACCGCAAGAGGCATTTGCATCTTACTTGGCAAAGGTAAGTGGTGTTGCACCAGATACAGTTACTGCTGCACTACAACTAGACGAGTCAACTCGGGTCTCTACAATTAAGACAATACTTGCTGATCAAAAGATAACCATACTTACCCCAATTGGAATCCAGTTCCCGCTTACATTTGAGGAAGGTAATACATCATTTGTACAACAATCTGACCTTGCCAACACAAAGAGTCTCATATCAGAATTTGTCAAGGACTTTTTGCCACAAAGCGGTGGTAAGATATTGTTCTGGCAAGAAAATGGTACGGTAAAACTCGGAGCTGTAACGGTAGATAACAGTGTACCAGAACTACACTATATCCGAATAGGTGTACGATAGCTTGCTGCTAGTTGTAGACAATGGCTCTGTCTACACTTCCTCACTACTTGATTGCATACAAGATCTTGGTGTACCGTTTGAATCTCGTGTATTTTCTGATGTATCATTGGCAGATGTGGAAAAATATTCATCTGTGATATTATCTGGAAGGCGAAAAAATAATCTGCAAATGAATGCAATAAACTCAAAATTAGTCAAACACTCGTTAGATGCAAACAAGCCATTGCTTGGTATTTGCTATGGGGCAGAAATTCTTGCATTAACTCTGGGCGGGACAATAAAAAAAATGACATCCTCTCGTCATGGGTTACACAAGGTGACAATCATGGAAAATAATCCTCTTGTAACTGGAAAGATTGATGCCTTTGAGAGTCATTCCTACATGATATCAAAACTTGGTTTGCCCTTTATCCAAATAGCATCATCTGATGATTGCAAGTTTGAGATATTCAAGTATGGAGACAAAAATATTTTTGGAACACAATTTCATCCAGAGATGAGTGCAGATGGAAGATTACTGTTGGAAAAATTTTCTTCCATTAATGATATTAATACCACATAAATTATTGATTCCTTGATGGACCCAACTCACACACTAGAGATACCGCTTGTACAAGAGGAGAACATTTGTCTACCGCTTGTTGTAAGTGCCGTATCAAAATACTGGGGAATTGACTTGTCGCTAAAAGAAGCTGCAGAGATTGCAAAAAAATATCAAAACATGAAAGGCAGCATACTCATAGAGGGAGTTGAGCTTGCAGAAAGACATGGCCTTGCTGGTGTTATAGTAAATTCTACTCTAAAAGAACTCAAAAAAATGATTGACATTGGTGTTCCACCAATTGTTATCTTGCCTGGGGTAAAAGATGTGGTACAGCATGCATCATTGATTGTGGGATACGATGAGACAGAAAAGACAATCTTTCACTATATACCCGAGCCTGAAAAAATTGGTGCAATACCTGAGAAGATATTTGATGAACAGTGGAACGAAGATGATAGGCTGATGATCTTGCTTGTTCCACAAGACATACTGCAAGACATCAATACGTTTGATGAGAAAAAAATAAAATCAAATAGGCTATGCTTTGACGGGGAGAAACTACGACTACAGGGCAAGACTAGTGAGGCAATTGATACACTACGACAAGCACTTGAAATCAACAAGTCAAATTCTACTGCAATGTGTCTCTTGGCAGGAATACTAAATGACCAAAACTCTAGTGAATCAGTATCTTACTATAACAAAACCATAGCAACTCATTCAAAATATTATCTTGCATACAGGGGCCTTGGAAATTATTATCTCAAGACAAAGGACTATGCAAATGCAGAAAAATACTATACTATGGCAATAGATGTCGACTCGACAAGATTTGCACCAATTTACAAAAATCGTGGATTGGTAAGATATGAACAACAAAAACTTGGTGCTGCAAAACAAGATTTTCAAAAATATCTAGAACAGATGCCTGAAGCACGTGACAGGGCTGGAATTGAGCAGGCAATATCTGAGCTGTGATCTACTCATAAAAGATTTAACACACATTTTACAATCAAGGAATACATGGCATGCATTTTTTGCAATATTGTAAACGGAACAATTCCTGCAAAAAAGATATATGAGACAGAAAACTCTCTTGCTTTTTTAGATGCCTTTCCATTAGTGCGGGGACACACTCTGGTAATTCCAAAGAATCACTATGAAAAGGTCCAGCAGATGAGTGGACACGACAACAAGAGTCTCTTTGAAGCAGTACAGGTGATGGCTGGAAAACTTGAATCTATCTCTTCATCTGTATTGATTGCAATTCATAATGGAAAAGAAAGTGGACAAGAGGTACCACATGTGCATGTGCATCTTATACCTAGGGATAAATCTGATGGTGCAGGTCCAGTTCATAACATGTTTTCAAAAAGGCCATCCCTTGATCAAGATGAATCAGAAAAGATTGTAAAAATTATTCAAAATAAGAGTGCGGAGTGCGGGAATTGAACCCGCGACCTTCAGCTTGGGAAGCTGACGTCCTACCAGGCTGGACTAACTCCGCTTGAACAAAATTTGGTGCCTAACATTATATAGTTTGGTTGACAAATTAATTCATGGATGCAAAATGTCCAGAATGTGATAAAGTTGCAATACTTGATGATGAAATAACAAGTGTCAAATGTCCACACTGTGGGTTTGAGGCAAAATATGATGACTATCTTGTTTTGATGAGACAAAAGGTTGGAGACATGGCAGAAAATTTCCAGTTTGATAGACCTGGTTTCTAGTTTACCAAAACGAGCCCTTGTCTGAGCAATCCAAATGTGCCCCACAATTTGTGCATATCATGTGACAGGCTTGCATTGAAACCATTATCTTGTCACAACGGGGACACTTGATTGATTCATTCAATGATATGGCAAACGTGTTTGCATTTTTAAAAGATTTAGGTACAAAGATTAATTAATAGTTTAAAGATTTTTTTTACTACTTGGCTACATTCAAGCTAAACATATCGGATAAAAAAGGAAAAACCATTACCAAAGAGGTAAAGGAAAAGGAAGCAGGACCATTTTTGGGTGTAACCGTAGGTGCTGAACTTGATGCTGCATTGATTGGTGAAGCAGGTAAGCTAAAGATAACTGGCGGCAGTGACAAGTCAGGAGTTCCACTAAGAGGAGATATTCATGGCGGTGCAAGAAAATACATTTTATTATCAAAGGGTGTCGGATTGCGTGATGCTGAAGACGGACAGCGAATTCGCAAACTTGTAAGAGGCGGTACTGTAACAGAAGAAGTCTATCAACTAAATTGCTTTTTTGACGGAGAGCTCAAGATAGAAGAAAAACCAGCTGAAGAAACTGCCGAGAAAAAGGCATAGGTTAAGGTTCTACTAACTTTCAGAATTTACCAAAAGCAAGCTCGGCACAATCTATTCCATATCTTCCAACTGTTTCATTAGCTTGTCTAGGTTGCAATGATGTTGGCTGTTTGACTTGACAAACAATTTGAAAAATTATTTGCTTACAATAAAAATATCCAGTGGTAATATTGTAGAATCTAAGGTTAAAACTCCAACAAGTAGCAGAACCTTAACATATTCGCTTTTTTTATCTTTGTACGTGCACTGGAAAGAAACTCTTCCGGATTGGTATGTAAAAAAATATGGATACCAACCATGTGTAAACATTGGAACTGCAGGTCATGTCGATCATGGAAAGACTACTCTCATCCAAGCCTTGACTGGTGTATGGACCAGCGCACACAGTGAAGAACTCAAACGAGGAATTACAATTAAAGTTGGATATGCTGATGCTGCATTTTACAAGTGTAAGAGCTGTGAAGTTCCACTTGGTTACTCTGTAACACCAAAATGTAACAACTGTGGAAAGGAAAGTGAACTTTCACGTGTTGTAAGTTTTGTAGACAGTCCTGGTCACGAAAGCCTGATGGCAAACATGTTATCTGGATCTGCCTTGATAGATGGTGCAATGCTTCTAGTTGCAGCAAATGAAAAAGTTCCGCAACCACAGACAAAGGAACACTTGCTTGCCTTGCAGACACTTGGGATAAAGCAAGTTGTTATTGTTCAAAACAAGGTTGATTTGATATCATATGAGCAAGCCATGGAAAACTATGCAGACATTACAAAATTTGTCAAGGGAACAAGTGCTGCTAAAGCGCCAATCATTCCAATCTCTGCACAATCAAAACTAAACATTGATGCATTAATTGGTGCCATTGAAGAGGCAATACCTACTCCTGAACGTGATGATAAAAAAGATACTGTAATGCATGTATTGAGATCATTTGATATCAACAAGCCTGGAACCAAAATAAAAGACATCAAGGGTGGAGTTATTGGAGGAAGTATCATTCAAGGAATATTCAAGGTGGGCGATGAAATTGAGATAAAGCCTGGTCTTGCAAATGAAAAGACTGGAAAATATGAATCAATATTTACAGAAATTGCATCTCTTGGAACTGGCGCAGGTATAGTAAAGGAAGTAAAGGCTGGTGGATTGATTGCACTTGCAACCAAACTTGATCCTACAATGACTCGAAGTGATTCATTGATTGGCTCTGTGATAGGAAAGCCAGGTACTCTACCAGAAAATTCTTACAATGCAAAAATTGAAGTAAATTTGTTTGATACTGCAGTGGGTTCTGGTGAAGAAGTCAAGGTCTCTGCAATCCAGACAGGCGAGTCCCTGAGACTAAGTCTTGGTACTGCACCATTGTTATCCAAAGTAACAAGTGTGAGGGGAAAGACAGTTGAACTACAGTTCAAAAGACCTGTATGCATCTTTGAGAACAGCAAGGTGGCAATAAGTCGAAGAATATCTGAAAGATGGCGACTGATTGGTGCTGGTGTATCAAGTGGTTAAGGTAATTTGTGATTCTAGTTTTCTTGTACTTGTTGCCTCTACGAGGATAAAAAATATCTCAAATGTGGAGACAGAGATTGGGGCCTTGGAATACGTTGTACCAAACATGGTTGTACAAGAACTGGAACGACTAGCACTTGATGATAAAAAAAAAGCTCTGTCCAGAATGCATTAAAAATTATTAAAAATTTTCCAACGATAACAATTTCTGGAAAAACTGTTGATGATGCTTTGGTATCTTATGTAAAAGAAAATGGTGGCATAGTTGCTACAATTGATTCTGAGCTCAAGTCTAGAATAAAACAAAGTGGTGGCTCGGTCCTTTCTATTTCAAGTGACAAGATTGTACTTGAGCCAAGCAAACTTTAATTTTGGCAAAACAAAAACTGGAATCATGTTTGAATACAAGGGAATCAAGATACAATGGCTTGGTCATGACTCTTTTCTGCTTGCAGCAAATGTCAAGGTAATCATTGATCCATTCAAAATAACAAAACAAGAAAAAGCTGACTTGATTTTAATATCGCATAATCATTTTGATCACTGTAACATTGATGATATCAAAAACGTATCAACAAGTGATACCATAATCATTGCAGCAAATGAATGCATTGACGTATTGAAGGGATTTCCCTTTAAGGAAAAAATTGGCATCTCTCCAGGCCAAGAAAAGACTATTCATGGAGTTGTCATAAAATCAGTTCCTGCATATAATTTGAGCAAGATAAATCCTGACACCAAAAAGCCATTTCATCCAAAAGAAGATGGCAAACTAGGCTTTATGGTATCAATGAACGGTGTTACGATATACCATGCTGGTGACACTGACATGATTCCTGAAATGTCTGATCTTAGGCCTGACATTGCTCTTGTACCTGTTAGTGGAACATATGTTATGACAGCACAAGAGGCAGCCAATGCAATAGAGAAGATAAAACCAAAGATTGCAATCCCGATGCATTATGGAACAATTGTTGGTAGCGAAAAAGATGCCCATGATTTTAAACAACTGGTAAAATCATGTGATGTTCAAATTGTTACAAAAGAGTAACTACAAACACGTACCGCATGTTACTTGAGATCTTTGCAGGCATGACTTGCAATTCATGGTCCAGTGTGTTGTTTATCACGAATAATTTCAAATCTCTCCGCCATGGATTTATAAACAGAATACATTCACCCAAAAATTAACTTGATCCAAGATGCCAAACTGTTCAGAGTGCGAAAATTTGATTTCCACTTGAGGCATCTTCTAGTAATTGGAATTCTTGCAATTTCGTTTTCTATTTCTGCAATGGTTAGATCCCAGGCTGCTGATTATGGTTTTCAACTAAACGAGTTTGATCCATTCTTTAATTATCGCGCAACTCAATACTTGCTTGATAATGGACTAAATGCATACATTCATTGGCACGATACCATGAGTTGGTATCCAACTGGACGAGATGTCTTTTCCACCTCGCAAGTTCCATTGCATATAACAGATGCTGTCTTGTACAAAATATTTGGCGGCGGAATGAGTCTTTATGACTTTACAATAATCTTCCCTGTAGTCTTTGGTTCAATGACTGCAATAGTGATATTTGCTCTAGTACGAGTTTTGGCTGGTACTAGTGCGGGGCTCTTTGCATCACTATTTTTTGCACTATCTCCTCCAATCATAGTCAGGGGAACAATTGGATGGTTCAAGTCTGAACCTCTTGGCCTGTTTTATGGACTGCTGGGAGTATACCTGTTTCTTAGTGCGATAAAATCACAAAACAAGAAGATTGCCATATCAAAGTTAGTTGGTGGTGGATTCTTTCTTGCAATAGGCTTTGCATCTTGGGGTGGAATAGAATTCTTCTTGCTACCGCTTGGCCTGTTCTTTATTGCACTGCCTTTCCTACGAAAAGATCATAATTTCTTACTCTGGGCAGTTCCATTGTTTGTAGCAGTAACCATGATAATATCTGGAGGACTGTTTGCAAGACCAGGACCATCTTTTGTATTTGGCGCAAGGGGACTGGCAATGACTGGCCCTACCATACTGCTTGTCATAATAATTTTCGTTCAAAAGTATAGCAAAGAACAACATCGCCTGCGCAACAGCCTGCTTGTCATGGCTGCATTGTTGATAATAGGTGGTGCAGTCTTGGCTGAAACTTCCTTTGGCTCTGTAAGCTTCCGTTACCTTAATGCAATGAATCCATTTTTGACTTCAGAAGATCCGCTGGTTGACTCTGTTGCAGAGCATGCTACTCCAACACTTGCACAAAACTTTAGCTACTTTTCAGTGCTGATGATCTTTGCAGGCCTTGGAATCTGGCTTGTGTTTAGAAAAAAGAATGGAGACCCAGGTGCATCAAGATTTTCGCTTAGAAATGAGATGATTATCTTTGCATTGATAATTGGAATTGCCGGTGCATATGCGGGCTCTACCTTCTCTAGATTAGAATTACTTACTGCAACTTCTGTAATCATACTTTCATCAATAGGTCTTTCAGTGCTTGTAGCAGAAATTTTCAAACGAGACGACCACAAACCAGTCCAAGTTATAGAAACATCAAAGAAAGGAGGAAGAAAGGAAACTCCAACAAAGAAGACAATTGACATACTTGGTAGAGTTCCAAAGATAGCGTTTGTTGCAGTAGTTGTAGCATTACTAGTTGTTCCAGCTTTGTATCCTGCAAACGCAAACTGGGTTGCAATAACAAAATCTCCTCCTACAATTCTAAACGGGGGATCAAACTTTGCAATTGCTACTGATGACTGGCCTAATGCCATGAACTGGCTTAAAAATAACACTCCGACAAATTCTGTAGTTGCATCTTGGTGGGACTATGGATATTGGATCCAGACCCTTGGAGGAAGAACAACACTTGCTGACAATGCTACAATTGATACAAATGTGATTGCAAATATCGCAAGAATTCTCATGAGCTCTCCTGACCAAGCATGGAACATGCTAAACAAGGCAGGAGCAAACTATGTCCTAGTTTATGTTGTAGGCCAAAAGTTTACCTCAAGCAATCAGGACCTCTACATACTTGGAGGCGGAGGAGATGAGAGCAAAAAACAATGGTTCATGAAGATAGGTGGCCTTGATTCGACTAAATATCTACAAGACGATGACTTTACACCAACTGACTATTTCTGGCAAAATACTTTGCTTGGCCAAATGTTCCCGTTTACTCCAGTAACATACTATGATCCAAATACTCACAACGAGTCACCTAGCTATACTACAGGCTATACTGCAATTTACTCAAAGACCATCAAGTATCCAGCAAATGGAACTGGACCACTACGTCTAGTGTATTCATCTCCAAGCTTGGATAGAAAAGATTCGGGTGTCTTTTCAGGTGTATTGATTTACCAAGTTAATCCAGATTACAAGCCTCAATCTGGAACAAGTACACCACAAGTAAATAGCTCAAGTACATTGCAAGGTAATTCCACTATAATAAAACCTGTAACCACTGCAGGTAGTGGCAAAAACATTGCAGTGATTGATACAAAATTCGGAGAGATAAAATTCCAATTATTTGATAACATTGCACCAAAGACTACGGCAAACTTTGTCAAGCTTGCAAACTCTGGTTTCTATGATGGAACTGTATTTCATAGAATAATGCCGGGATTTGTAATACAAGGCGGTGATCCAAATACAATAAAAGGTGATAGAAGCACATGGGGACTTGGAGATGCAGGATATACAATTCCTCCAGAATTTACTAACAGTGTGAACTTTACAAAAGGCATGGTAGGTATGGCACGAGGTGGAGATCCAAACAGTGGAAGCTCCCAATTCTTTATCACACTTGGCGATGCTCCATGGCTAAATGGTCAATATACTCTATTTGGACAAGTCATATCTGGCCAAGATGTTGTTGACCAAATTGCATCACTTAAGACAACTACTGACAATAATCAACCAGTAGATGCTGATTCTGCACGTGTATCCAAAATTAGTATAGAATCATCTAACTCTACAAAATAAAAGAACTTTGTAACTATGCTATTCTTCTATACATCCAGATTTTTCCATCACTAGGTGCTTTTGGTGATTGCATGAATCCTTTGCTTTCATAGAGACTAGTCTTATTTTGATCTGTTTGCAGTACAATGTATCTACAAGCAATTCTTTCGCCAATCTCTTGAGCTAATCCTACACAGAAATCTACCATTATTTTGCCTATGCCCATTCTCCGATGATTTCTATTTGTACCCAATTGCCCCAATAATACTGATGGATACAAATGAATTGATGATGCATCCATAACATGTTCAGTTGTTCCCAATTTTTTTGTCTGTATGGAAAACATTGAAATTGTAAAAAAACTTACTAGGGCGCCTTGGAAAGTTACTCCCCAAATAGTTGTTATTTTATTTTTATGATATGACGATGCTTTAGACTGGACAAACTCATTTACTCCCAATGGATCTGTGATTCCATCTTCTGTAAAATCTAATTTTTTTAATTGTTCAACATCAGTTATTGGTTTTATTTCAAAATCTACACATATGTGCTTTAAACAATATCTATTAAGTGGTTCTAGGATTTACAATATTTCTTATACAAATCATGGGCTTCTTTTAGAGATTGTTTCTCATCTACAGACAACTCTCGCTGATCATATTCTAAAAACTTGTCAACTTCACTTCCTTCTAGAATTAATGTTTCGTCTGTAACCATATTGTAATTACAACATCTAGGTATAATAAGATACCCGGTGGCATACACTATACAATTTCTATTGTCAATATCTACGTAATACCAAAACCTATTTTCAGTCTTTTCATGTATCCAAAAAATAAAGAACACTTGATTAAAATTAATTTTACTTGTATCTGTCTGAAATACGATATCTTGCGTACTTGTCATCTGGAGAATATTTTCCTGGATGTACAGTAACAGTTTGATGCCCGCATTTGGGACACTGGTCTTTTAGGGTGTATTTTTTACATTCTGTGCATTTTCTCATCTGAAAGTGCATTGTTCTAGCCTTCTCTTGTCTTCTTGGACTCTTCCCTTGTAAACTTGAAGGTGCCTCCCTTCTTTTCTATGGCATCTTGGACAGAAGAAAGAATTGGTTTTAGTTCCTTTTCTGCCTCCTTAAAGTTTGGTGCAGTAAGAGTAATGCGATACTTGGGAGCTCCAATGTACGTAACCAAGATCTCCTGCTTGTTTGCAGTGGAATCAATTAATGCATGCTTGATTATTTCAATGCCGTTTGACTTGTTGCATGTAAGCTCAAAGATTCCTCGTATCTCCACATGTGGAACCTGAATCTTTGCACCAAGTTCTGCAATTACGGTCAATGCCTTTGGGGGAATGCTGAGATTATCTAAAATGGTTATTCCTTTTGCTGAAACTTCTGAAAACGCGTCATATACTGAACCAAACTTGTCTACCAAGACATTTTCTAATTTTGTCATCTCGGATGCAGACAAGGTTACACGAGATTTCAGATTTTCAATGAGAGCCTCTTCTTTTTCGCCGCGTTTTATCTCTAAAAGTTTCTTCTTTTTTTGATCAGATGACACTTGTTTTAATGACAAGTCTATTTCAGAACGTCTCGGGTCTACACGTTTTACAAGTAGGACTTTTTTCTCTCCTGCCTTGAGAAACTTGCCTACATTTCTTATCCAACCTGTTGCAATTTCTGATACATGCAAGAATCCTTGGATGTTGTTGAATTCATCAAGACCGACATATGCTCCTTGATCTACTATCCTTGTTACAGTTGCAATAACAATCTCTCCCACTTCAGGAAAGTCTTGGACAGTTGTCGTCATAGCCTTCAAATTTAATGTACATAATTTAATGTTGTTGCTGACTAAAAGTCAATTCCTTTTTTTGCTTTTATTCCAGACTTGAATGGATGTTTTATTTCCTTCATTTCTGTAACAAGATCTGCTTTTTCTATCACTTCATCTTTCACATGATTTCCTGTAAGAACCAAGTTGACATCATCTGGTTTGCTTGAAATAATTTCCAAGACATCTTTTAGATTTACTAGTCCCAAATTTACTGCATAATTTATCTCGTCTAGTATTACAATATTGTATTTTTTTGAATTGATTTTTTCTCGTGCAACTTTGAGTGCCTCCTCTGCCACTTTTTTGTGGTCTTCAATTGGACTCTTGTCGTCTAGTATTCCAACAAATCCCTTGCCTATTGCTGTGAGTTCAAACTCTGGCTCTAATCTCTTAGATGATGTCATCTCTCCATAATGCCAAGAACCTTTGATGAACTGTATCATGCAGACTTTGTGGTCATAGCCTATTGCACGAAGAGCCATGCCAAGCGCTGCTGTTGTTTTTCCCTTTCCCTTTCCGGTGTACACTATGACAAGACCCTTTGACATGGAATATTTTTTTGTGCGCTAGGTAAAAAGATTGGGTTGGAAAACTAGGGTAAAACCACAGCTTAAAATGTTGCATGATAAAAATTTGAGTGATACCGATGGCCAAAAATTACAATTATGATGTGTTAGTTGTTGGAGGAGGTCCTGCAGGGTTGTCAGCAGCGTGGGGCGCTGCAAAAAAAGGTCTCAGTGTTGCAGTTCTTGAAAGAGATGAGGCAATTGGGCAAAATGTCAGAACAAGTGGTGTAACATGGATAAAGGAAGCAAAATCATTTGGAATTCCACCAGAGTGTTATAATGAAATTTCTAACTATGCTTTCTATTCTCCAAATAATTATGTAATAAAAAAAAGTGAGACTGCCCAGGCTGGAGTCTTGGATGTTAGAAAGACATACCAATTTCTTGCATATCAAGCCGCAAGTGCGGGGGCAGACATTTTCTTGAGGACAAGTGCAACTGATGTGATAAAAAATGAAAAGGGAAAACTAGCAGGTGTCAAAGCAACCTCGCTCAAAGAAGAACTTGTTTTTAATTCAAAACTTGTCATTGATGCAAGCGGTTTCTATTCTGTTGTTGGAAGATCTCTTGGAATTGTTTTGCCGTGGAAAAGATTTGGTGCAGGTGCAGAGTATGAGGCCTATGTAGATGAGGTCAGCCCTGACACGTGGTATCTCATGGTGGGATCACAGTATTCTCCTGCGGGCTATGCATGGGTTTTTCCTTTGGGAAAAAACAAGGTCCGCATAGGAGTAGGTGTTGGCAAGCCCAACTCTCAGGCAGATGCAAGCAAACTTTTGCTAGAGTTGCTTGAAAAAAAGCCAAAACCTTTGGATGACCTTGGTAGAATTGTTCCAGTAGAATTTCATTATGGACTGATTCCAAACGAAGGACTCCGTGAATCTACAATAGATGACAACTTGATAATGGTTGGAGACTCTGCAGGACAGGCAAATCCATTGGTCTTGGAGGGAATTAGATATGCAATTGAGTTTGGCAGGGCAGCAGGAAGAATTGGCGGCGAGTCTGTGGTAACGGGGGACACATCCAAGGAATCGCTCAAGGCATATGAAGAAACAATGAAAAAAGCAATAGGATCAAAGATTGCAGCTGCAGTAAAGGTGCAGTACAGGTGGCTCAACCTAAGTGACCAAGAATGGGACAAGGAACTTGAAATCATTGATGAACTCTCTGCTGAAGAATTTCTTGATTTTATCAAGGCAGACTTTGGCATGACAAGTATGCTAAAACTTGCAGCACACCATCCAAAACTTGCATTACGACAACTCTTTCAAATTATGAAAAACACTGGCAAAGACTCTGAGATATGAATATACCAAGAATTGTTGTTGCCGGTGCCACAAGCGGTGTAGGAAAGACATCTATTACAACTGCAATAATTCATGGCCTAAAGAAAAAGGGATACTCTGTCCAGCCGTTCAAGGTGGGGCCTGATTTTATCGATCCAAGCTATCTTAGTTCTGTATCTGGGAACATTGCACGCAATCTTGATTCTTGGATGATGGGAAAAAATGGTGTACTTGAAAACTTTGTACAAAATTCGCAACAAGATGTATCAATCATTGAAGGTGTAATGGGATACTATGATGGGTTTAGCGGCAAGTCAAGCTATGCAAGTACATACGACGTTGCAAATATCACAAAATCAAATGTAATTCTTGTCTTGGATGCAAGCAAGGCTGCTCGCTCTATTGCTGCAACTGCATTGGGTTTCAAACATTTTGAGAAAAATTCTAGAATTTGCGGTATAATACTGAACAAAATTGGAAGCAAAAAACATGAAATGCTGTGTAGAGATGCACTAGAAAAAGTAGGACTGCCAATACTTGGGGTGATTCCACGGAACCATGACCTTAGTTTGGAATCGCGACATCTTGGATTGATACCTGTACGGGAACAACAATCACTAGACAAAAAAATAAAATCAATTGCAAAATCACTTTCAGGTTTTATTGAAATTGATAAAATCATCAAACTTGCCAAAAATGGACCCAGCCTACCCAAGGCTCCTGTCAAAAGGAATGAAAAGATACAGACAAGGATAGCAGTTGCCCTTGACGAGTCCTTTAATTTCTATTATCAAGATAACCTGGATGAACTACGTAGGCTTGGTGCAGAACTTGTGTTCTTTAGCCCAATCTCTGACAAAAAAATACCATCTTGTGATGGAATCTACATTGGCGGGGGATTTCCCGAAGTCAAGGGAGAATTGCTTGAAAAAAACAAGACCATGAAAAAACTGGTAAAAAAATATGCAGAAGATGGCCTGCCAATTTATGCAGAATGTGGTGGGCTAATGTATCTGACAAAATCCATACGATACAAGTCTGGAAAATTTGCAATGGTTGGACTGTTTGATGCTGTAACAGTAATGGAAAAGAGGCTAAAACTGAACTATACTAGTGCCAAGATTGGAAAATCTCCATTTTCATTGCAATCCAAGACTCTCAAGGGTCACGAGTTTCACTATTCAGAACTTGATCTGTTGTCAAAAGATTCTAAATTTGCATATGACATGTCAATTGGAATTGGAATAAAAGACAAGAAAGATGGCCTGACTGTACACAATACACTTGCATCATACATGCATGTACATTTTGCTGGCTCTCCAATTGCTGCAAGCTTTGTAAAGTCGTGTATCTCTTATTCGCGAAAATAAGTTAGGAAGATTTTGCTGCAAGAATTTTGTATAATGCATTGACAATTGCAGATGCACATGGACTGCCTCCCTTTCTACCAATGTTTGTGATGTATGGTATACTGCTTGCACGAAGCTCATCCTTTGATTCTACTGCACAGACAAATCCGACTGGAATTCCAATCACAAGTGCGGGAGATGTGATACCTTCTTTTATCATCTGTATTACCTCGACAAGTGCAGTTGGTGCATTGCCTATTGCTACTATGCCATTATCCATCTGCTTTGCTGCCAATCTCATTGAAGTCTGGGCACGTGTCTTGTTGAGTTTTTTTGCTTCCTCTATTACAATAGGATCTGATATGCTGCATATCACTTGATTTCCAAATTTTTTCATGTTATCCTTGTTAAAACCGCCTATCACGCCATTGACGTCAACTATAATGTTGCAGCCTTTCTGTAATGCTCTAGTTGCATTCTGTATTGCATCCTTGTGAAATACTACCTTGTTATCTCTTGCAAAATCAAAATCTGCAGTGGAATGGATTATTCTTTTTACTATTATCCACTCATCAGGTGAATATGGGTGTGTACCAATCTCGCTGTCTATTATCTCCATGCTCTTGTCTTCAATTGACTGGCCCTTTTGGGTGATCATGTCTCTACCTCTTGGGCTCTCTCAATTATCAAGTCAATCATCTTCTGGTCTGCTCCAATGTGTTGTGTTATCAAGACTTGGTTCAACTTGTGTTTCTCTAAAGCTGGCTTCAAGTCAGCATTGATATCTGTTTTTACGTGTGCGCCCTCGTGTAAAAAGTAAAAGACAACCACTAGAACCTCGGGGTCTCTTTTTTTGCATGTTTCTATTCCTTGCTCTATGTTTGGCTCTTCTATTTCAAGAAAACAATAATCTACATTTCTGTACGAATGAGCAAGCTCATCTACTACATATTTTATTGACATTTTTGCATTAGGGTCTTTACTTCCATGTCCTATTACCAAGACATCTACCTTGTTGTCTTGGAGTGAAACCTTGCCCTTGTCAAGTGCTGACTTGATCCTGTTCTTGACTAGATTTACAAGTGTCATGTGCATGGACATTGGCTTTGTTACAAGAAATTTTACATCTGTTGATGATTGGTATTTCATAACTTCTGTAACGGCTGCCTTTACTTTTTTTCCTGGATACAAAAAGTATGGAACAATGGTAAGTGAATCAATGTCACTTTTTAGACATTTTTTAATTCCATCATCAATGAATGGTAATGTTACCTCAAGAAAACAATATTCTGCAAAAGCATAACCTCCTTTCTTCTGCACCTCCTTGCAGATGGATTCTAGCTCTTCGGCTGCTTCTCTTTCCTTGCTTCCTCTGTCTATTAGTAATAGGCCTCGTTTCAACTTGATCTCCTTGCTATTGCAATTGTAAGATTTGGAGGAAACTTTTGTTTTTGTACAATCAGCTCTCCACCAGATGCCTTGATTGCAGAAGCCTCTGATACACTTGGTGTGCCTTCAAATGTCTGTACAACATCTGATGGATTTGGTATGCTGATTGTAGCAAGTTCTGTCTTGTCAAAATATACTAGTGGTACATTCATTTCAATTGATAATTCCTGTAATCCCTTTACGTCTGCTTCTTTTTTAATTGATGCAAACTTGGCAACTGATCTTGGACTAATCTGGAACTTTGAGAGGCAAAAATTCATTCCTTCCTTGATAGTGTCTTTTGTAGTGTCCCAGTGTAGGCCTACTCCTACAACTAGGGTTTTTGGTCTGTAAATAACAACACGACCCTGAATCTCACTATTTTGTATTATCTTGTCTGATATGACAAGAAATCCCTTACAGTCTGATGATATCATCTCATCAAGGGACTTGAAAATATGGACATTTTTTGGGAGCTCTTTTTTTGGCATCCACCAATCTTTTTCTCCTGCATCTTGGAAGACTCCGATTTTTTCTTCATTTACCATGAATGCACTAACTTTGGTGACAGTTGAGACCTCATCAATCTCCCAACCAAACTCCTTTCCAACCAAGTCAACTGCAATTGTCTTGTTGACATCTGCTGCTGTAGTAATTACTGGGATGGCACCAAGAGTGGAACCTATTTTTTCTGCAAGCTCATTTGCCCCACCAAGATGGCCTGAAAGTGTGCTGATGACGAATTTTGCAGTGTCATCAATTACTACTACAGCAGGATCTGTTTTTTTATCCTTCATGTGTGGTGCAATTAATCTTATCACTGCACCAAGAGAGAAGATGCACACCAATGCTTCATTGTTTTGGAATAATTCTTGTATCTTCAAAGTGGTGGACTCGTCAAACCACTGGATCTCTTTTCCATCTTGTTTGAGCTTTGTTGGAGAAAATATCTTCCATGTAGGAAAATGTTTTTTGAGTAAAGTTGCTATCTCTATACCGTTTTTTGTTATTGCAATTATTGCTACGCTTTCCACAAGTTATTTTTTCTAGGTCTCAAGATATCTGTTACTCTTTGGATAGACTCCAATTACCTTGCCATCAAAATCAAACATGATTACTTCGATCTCAAACTTGTTATCAGAATAATTTCCTAACTGTCTGTGGGCCTCTTCACAGACTGTATCAAAATAACCCGAAATATTTTTTTCATTGATTATCTCAAATACGTGTCTTGCCGTGTTTGCTTTTTTTATGGCATCTAGTACATCTTGTGGAGCTCCACATCTTTTTGCAAGATCTGAGAGAAAAGCCATGTCAACTTTTGAGCCCTTGACATGGGTCTGCTTGACACCCATTGACATCTTGGCAAGTTTTCCTATGAATCCTGCTACATGTGCCTTTTTAATTCCCTTTTTGGCACACACCTGAACTGTATATCCTGAAAAGTCTCCCATCTGGACAAAACAATGGTCTGGCAGATCAAACAATTTCCTTGTAAAATCCTCGCTTCTTCCGCCTGTTGTTAGTATTACCGTATCGTCTCCCATTGCTCTTGTTACCTCAATGCTTTGTCTAATTGACGCTGCAAAAGATGCCGTAGAATATGGTATCACTATGCCACTTGTTCCAAGAATTGAGATGCCTCCTAGAATTCCAAGCCTTGGGTTGTCTGTCTTGATGGCAAGCTCTTTTCCCTTTGGAACTGATACCATTATCTTGATTCCGTTTTTTTCTAAAAGATTTCCTGCAATCTCTAAAATATTTTCATTGATCATTTTTTTCGGTGTTGGATTTATTGCAGCAGCCCCAATGTCTAGTCCAAGTCCTGGCTTGGTAACCCTGCCAACTCCCTCACCGCCGTCAAGCTCTATCTTGCCAATGTCTCCAGTTAGTGTAACTTGTGTTCTTATCTCTGCCCCATGAGTTACGTCTGGGTCGTCTCCACCATCTTTTATTACGGTGCATGTTGCACTTTGTTTTGAAAACTCGCAATTTGATATCTTGATTTGAATCTGTGATTTTTTTGGAAGAGTTACATTGACAAAATCAGTTTTATTTTGATTTATGATTGAAAGCAATGCAGCCTTTGCGCCAGCAGTTGCACATGTTCCAGTGGTAAAGCCTGTTTTCATATTTTCCTTTGGCTTGTCTTCTTCTGACATGAAATGGTTTCAACTCTCTTGCGTATTAATTCTTGATGTCATTTTAGTATGGTTGATAAAATTATCCATAATGCCATTGCTCCAAGCCCTCCATAAAGTACTAGATGTGTAGCCATTGGGGATCCCTCTTTTTCCTGATTGTGTTCATAATTTTGGGTATCTTTTGCTCCGAAATTGCGTCTAAACTCTGCAAAGTTTGGTCCAAAGTGAAACTCTTCATTTGCTGTCTTGTCATATTTTTTCCAAAAATCAGAATACTTGGTAGCTACCTCACTTTCTGAAATTTTTTCTTTCTTTTTTTCTTCGCTTCGTAGCTGTTGATATGCCTCTGTTACTTTTTTGAATCTCTCTCCGTTGATGTCATCCTTGTTCCTGTCTGGGTGATATTTCAAGGAAAGCTGTCTGTATGCATTTTTTATCTCCTTCTGGGATGCTCCTACTTGGACGCCTAAGATCTGGTGGCAGTCTGCTGTGTTCAAGTGTGATATGACATGGCATAAAGACCAAAATTAATTTGTCGGCACAATCTGTGTTTTTGCATGAATCAATCCGTTGTGATTACTGGGGCAAATGGCTTTGTAGGCAGAAATGTCGGCATGTTTCTTTCAAGGAATGGATTTTCTACAATAGGTCTTGTTCGTAAAGGAAGAACTGTACCATTTGGAAAGACAATAACAACTGATACACTTTCTGAACCAAGCCTTGCATCAAAAGTCAAGAGTTCTGGTGCACTATTGCATTTCATTGGACAGGGAAAACAAACAGTAGATTCTGAATATGGTTCCGTTAATGTGTCCCTTGCCAAAAATGCAGTTGCACTATGTAAAAAAGCAAAATTAAAAAAAATAATTTACATCAGTGGCCTTGGAGTTGACAAATCTTCAACTCTTGGATATTTTATTTCAAAATACAAGGCAGAGCAGGAGATAATCCGCTCTGGACTTGACTATACAATTTTTCGGGCATCATATATCATAGGAAGAGATGATCCACTGTCCAAAAATTTGCAGCAACAGATGAAAAAAGGACAAATGATAATTCCTGGTTCTGGAAATTATAGATTCCAACCAATCTTTGTAGATGATGTATCTCGTGTAATCATCAAGGCTATGTCAGACAAAAAATTCTCAAACAAGATAATTGATCTGGTGGGACCTGAAGTGGTAAGCTATGGTACCTTTGTAAAAAAATTCTTGCATGGAAAGAAAATCAAGGTGAAAAAGATAGACTTTGAAAGTGTGTATCATGATGCATTGCATAACAAGAGTTTGTTTGGCGTGGATGACCTTAGTATTATGGCGGGTGACTATGTTGGAAACCATAAAAAACTTGCTAGTCTTGTATCTGTGAAATTTACAAAGTATGAGGAAATTCTACAACTAGACTCTGTTAAAATAGCCTAAAATGTACCTGGTCTGTTATTTTTCTATCTGTTGTCTCTGACCTATCTAGTATGTGCCTAGAGCAAAAAGTAGACATATGATTTATTAAATTCTATGTGTAATTACAAACAGGAAATCATAATGACGCTTAAACTCAAAGAATCAAAAAATTCAGATTCTAATAGTAAAATCGAAGATGATTTGTTTCTTCAAAATATGAAACAGATAATGGATGAGAATCCTAAAATGTATTCTAAACTAGCCAAACTTTGATCTTAACTTCTGTTTTCCACTTTTCTGTTTAGGTATTCTTCTATTTCACTAAATATTGTAGGATCATCTTCAAATTTGTACATCGTTCTAATCAAAAGATCTATCAATTCATCTTCTTCTTGATCTGTTGATAATCTTAAATCAAATCCGTTTTTCTGTAAAAAATACTTGGTAACTATGATTGCTATTGTTTTGTTTCCATTGTTGAATGGTTGTTGCCATGATATGCCTCCTAACACCGCTGTTGATTTTTTAATAATTCTTGTTCTTTGATCTTTAATATCATTAAACGAGTTAGCTTTTGAAAATACCCATTCTATTCTTTCATCATTTACTCCAAACGATTCATTTCTATGATTAACTATGTGTTTATTTCCAAGTATGATACTGTTTATGAGTTCTTTAGAAAAATTCTCTGACATTTAGTATCTCTACATAATTATATTTTCATCTTTAAATAAGTGCCTAAATAATTCGAGTTGATTTTTGGGTTGTAAATCTACAAGCCAGAGGCTTGTTTTAATACGCTGGCCTTGTCAGTCTTTTCCCAGCTAAATTCTGGTTCTGGTCTTCCAAAGTGACCGTATGCTGCACTCTTTCTGTATATTGGATTCTTTAGTTTTAACTGGGAAATAATGGCAGAAGGACGCATGTCAAAGTGTTTTCTTACGATTTCTTCAATCTGTTCTTCTGGAATCTTGCCTGTGTCAAATGTATTGACAGTGAGTGAGACTGGTTCTGCAACTCCGATTGCATATGCGACTTGGACTTCACACTTGTCTGCAAGTCCTGCTGCAACTACGTTTTTAGCAATATATCTGCACATGTAGCATGCAGACCTATCTACCTTTGATGGGTCTTTTCCAGAAAATGCTCCACCTCCATGTCTTCCCATACCACCATATGTATCCACAATTATTTTTCTTCCAGTAAGTCCTGCATCTCCTGGTGGACCGCCTATGACAAATCTGCCTGTTGGGTTTATGTGAATTTTTATCTTGTCATTCCACAACTGACCGCAAACTGGTTTGATTACTTTATCAATAATCTGTTTTCTAATTTCTTCATTTGTTACATCTGGGGAATGTTGTGTTGAAATTACAATTGCATCTATGCGTTTTGGTTTTCCACCTTCGTACTCTACTGTAACCTGCGACTTGCCGTCTGGTCTTGCCCATGGAAGTTCTTTTTTCTTTCTTGCTTCTGCAAGACGTTTTGTAAGCTTGTGTGCAAGCAAGATTGGCATTGGCATCAAGTCTTCGGTTTCATTTGTTGCATATCCAAACATGAGACCCTGGTCTCCTGCTCCTTGATCTTTGTTATCGTTGGCAGTAACTCCCATTGATATGTCTGGGCTTTGTGCATGAAGTGATACTAGAACGCTGCATGATTCTGAATCAAAACCATATTCTGGATCGTCATATCCAATCTCTTTGATTGTTTTTCTAACTGTATCTTGAATGTCAAATCTTGCCTTTGAAGTAACCTCGCCTGCTACTACAACAACACCTGTGGTGGTCAATGTTTCCACTGCGACTCTAGAATCTGGATCTTGTTTTAGAAATTCATCCAAGATTGCATCAGATATTTGATCACAAATCTTGTCTGGATGTCCCTCTGTAACTGATTCTGAAGTAAAAAGATAGCTTCTATGAGAGGCCATGATAAAATTTCCTATAAATCGTTCTCTAATTTAATGAAAAGTACGTTGTTTCCTCTTACAATGACTCTTCCATAATTTGCAATTATTTTTCCATTGCTGATTTCTTCTGCATCTGTCATGATTAAATTCATGTATGAATCAACATTGTTCATCTTACCTTTGTATTCGATTTCACTTTTTAGTCGAACTGTAACTTTTTTGTTAATGCCTTTTTGCAGTGTTGTTAAAGGTCTTTTTGGAGTTGCTGCTTGTGACAATCACAATTCACTTGTTTGCACTGCTTGAAATAGGGAATAAAAGGGTTCTGTTAATGTTAAATTAGCAAGATGTGGTGTACTACTAGAGTTCTGTTAACACTAGTTAATCTAGAAATCTTCTGATCGTCTAAAGGTGATAACAGCATTTTCTTCCCTATCATGACTTATACTCTACAATTTGTGATAACTCTTTGATTAAACTTGATTTCCACTGGTATTTTGGGACTAGATGATCTTTTGGGTGGTGGTATTGCATCTGGTACGATAATCGATATTTTTGGACCCGGAGGTAGTGGTAAAACACAACTTGCAATGCAAATTTCTCTAAATTCATTGCAAGACGGCACTGTGCTATACCTAGATGCTACTGGTGAATTCAGTAGATCAAAAAGAATGCTACAGCTAATCAAGTCGAAAAACTTGGAGTCCTCACTTCTTGATGATGTCATTGTGGCACGGATGAGAAATGTTTCCGAACAACTAGAATATGTCAAAAAAATATCTGAGCTTAGACCAAATCTTGTTGTAATAGACAACATAACAGACTTGTTTGTATTCGAGTATGACCAGACAGTCAATATGCTTGAAAAACATCTTAGATTTATGGAATACATGCATGAGCTTAGCCTGACAGCAATTAACACCAAGGTTCCTGTAATTGTAACCAACATGGTGCGAAACATGGATGGAATGGAGATTGAAAGCTTGAACAAATCAATTAGCATGTTTACCCACAAAAAGATAAAACTTGAAAAACTTGAAAACGATGAAAAAGATGAAAAAGTGTTCAAGGCCCAAGTGTTTCCATCATTTGGAAAAAGAAAAGAGATCCTGTATACTATGACTGAGGCAGGACTTGTGGAATTACCTTAACCTATTTATCACTCTGGTGACACCAAAAACTGTATGGCAGGAATTTTTGACTATATACCAATCATCACTGCTGTCCTACTTGGTATTGGTTTAGTTGGTGTAATAGTATACGAACGATCTAGAACAAGACAAAGCAAAGAACCAGAATCTACCGCTTGAGCTAGAAGAAAAGTTTCGTAATCTTGGTTTTGAACACCTGACCGAGATACAGCAAAAGGCCGTTCCTGTGATATTTCAAAAACTTGATTCTCTAGTGGTTGCTCCAACTGGCTCTGGCAAAACAGAGACTGCAGTAATTCCAATATTTTCCAGAGTTGCACGCTCTAGAAAAAAAGACAAGATCAAGGTACTGTACATCACTCCTCTTCGTGCACTAAACAGAGATGTTTTCAAGAGAATTATCAAATACGCTGAAAACGAGGGACTACGAATTGAGGTGCGACATGGAGATACATCACAGACAATGAGAAAAAAGATAAACCTGTCCCCGCCTGACATTTTGATAACTACCCCTGAGACTCTGATAATACTTCTTACACAGCCTGTAATGTTGCAAGCCCTTGATGAAATTGAATGGATGGTAATAGATGAGGTCCATGAGCTATTGGGAAATGAAAGGGGGGCACAGCTCTCACTTAGCCTTGAAAGACTCCAGGCAAATACAAAATATCCCATAACAAGAATAGGTTTGTCTGCAACTGTAGGAAACACTGCAGAGGCTGCCAAGTTTGTGACTGGCACAAAAAGAAAATGCAAGATAATTGAGGACCACTCGATTCGAAAATATGATGTCGAAGTAAGATACATCGAGGGTACCATTACTGACGTAGTGGACAATGTCATTGAATATGTAACAAAAAATTATCCATCGTCTCCTGTCTTGTTGTTTACAAATACTCGAGGAGAGTCAGAGTATATCGCATCAGTACTAAAGGAGCGCTCTAGCATTACAATCGATCTTCACCACGGTTCTCTCTCACAACAAGTTCGTGAAGAGACTGAAGACACACTGCGAGCTGGAAAACCTGGAATAGTTGTGTGTACATCTTCACTTGAGCTAGGCCTTGACATTGGCTCTGTGGAACTTGTAATTCATTATGGCTCCCCAAGACAAGTTTCAAAACTCATGCAAAGAATTGGTAGAAGTAGGCATACGCGTGGGTCTTCTGCAAAGGGTCTGATTGTTACAAACAATCCTGATGATGAAATTGAGGCGCTTGCAATCCTGGAGCGTGTCAAGGAAAAATCAATTGAGGATCAAATAGTCCACGATGGTGCACTAGATGTTCTTGCACACCACTTGGTTGGGATGAGCATGCAGTTTGGCAAGGTGTCACTTGACTTGGCACTTGATATGATAAAGCAAGCATATTCATTTCGAAATGTATCCATTGAAGAACTCATCGAAGTGCTTGAGGTTTTGCACAATGGCAATATTGTATTCCTAGATAAAGACGAGATGGCCTTTACAAAAAGAGGTCGCTCGTTTAGATATCACTTTGAGAATCTTTCTACCATTCCAGACATTTTAAAATTCAAAGTATTTGATACTGCCTCTAAAAAAATAATCGGAAGCCTAGACCAGAGATTTGTGGGAGACAATGGGGAACAAGGCAGTGTCTTTGTGCTGCGGGGAATGCAATGGAGAATACTAAACGTTGATGACAGTTCACTGAAGGTAAATGTAGAGCCAATCCAGTCTGCTGGAATAAACGTTCCATACTGGGAGGGTGAGAACATTCCAGTTGATTATACCACTGCAAAAAAAGTTGGCATGGTTAGAACCAAGACAATTGTTACACCTTTCACAAATAAGGTAATTGACAACCTAAAGCTTGGGATAATTCCTGATGAGAAAAACATTGTAGTTGAATCACAAAGGGTGCGAAATACTCTGGTGCTGCATTCTTGTTTTGGAACAAGAATAAACTCTACACTTGCAATGCTGCTTTCTGCAATGATCTCTGCAAAGAGTGGATATCTTGTGGACTCGCGGTCTGATGCATATAGGATCATGTTGTCATCAAACGGAAGAATCCTGGAACAATCTGTGCGTGATGTTATAGCAGACGAATATGACTTGCAGGATATAGTCCAGGCCTCGCTTGCAGGAACACACAATGTCAACTGGAGAACATGGTGTGTTGCAAAAAAATTTGGAATCGTCGGAAGAGAAGCAGTCTATGACAGAAAATCTGCAAGATTCTTGTATGAAAAATATTCAAAGACTGCACTTGCAAAAGAGGCACTACGGGAGCTGTATCATGACAAGTATGACTTGGAAAATACTTCACAACTGTTACAAAACATCAAGGCAGGGCAGGTCAAAGTATCCTGGGTTGAAGTCGAGGGCTTTTCAAAACTTGCTGAACCCATACTTGACCATACAACAAAATACTATGCATCTCCTGCAAACATGGACAAGGGAATACTTGACTTGGTAAAAACAAGGCTGATGAAGACACGACACAGATTGGTTTGTGTACGATGTGGCAAGTGGGAAAAAGTAGTAGAAACTGGTCAGGTAAATGATATTCCATCATGTCCATACTGCAAGTCTAGGCAGATCTCTGCAACATTTTACACTGACTATGACCTGCCAAAAATAGTGCAAAAAAAGATTGCAGGAAAAAAGATAACAACTGAAGAAAACCACAAGTTTTCTCGGGCCTGGAAGGTGTCATCGCTTCTTGCAAACTTTGGCAAGACTGCACTTGTTGTGATATCGGGATATGGTGTGGGTGCAGACACTGCAGCAAGAATATTGCGAAACATGGTGGGAGAAGAAGAACTCTACAAGCAAATTTACGAGGCAGAAAGACAATATGTCACAACACGGGGATTCTGGGACTAGTTCTTTCGTGTAATTACTGAATATGCAGACAAGAACAACTCTGTTCTGCCCTCAAGGCCTGCCTTGGCATTTACTGCAGTAACTGAAATTATCTCCCCTTGGGTGAATTGTTCCAACAGTCTTGCCTGTGATCTCCAACCCTTGAGCCAAATCTGTCCAGTGTCATCCTCGATGTATGTCTCAGAAAGCAATACTGTTTCACCAGTCTTTGTTTGGATCTCGCGTTTTTCTGGAGATTTTAGAATTATTGCCTCGATGCAATATGGCGTCTCGGCAGGTTTTATCTCCTTTATTTTTGTCCTAATTTCTTGTAACGTTGGAAGACCTGTATCATCTATCTTTCTTACAAATGAATCATTTTCTAACATGATTGATTTTCCATAAACTTTTGATGGCATGCATTCGATTACATCTCCTAACAAAAGATCTTTTGTAACAAGTGCTGCATCTGAAATGCTTACAAGTTTCTTGTCCTGTGTTGTGCCGAGAATCAATGTATTTCCTGAATCGCTTTTTGTCATGGATAAAATTCTGATAATAACTGGTTGAATCTCTGTTGCTCCCTCTATTTCTAATACTGTACCCTCATCACCGTGAAGCTCAAGTCCCATCTGGCCAACCTTTGTCTTGACTCCAATCAATCTTGTCTTTGCTCCTGTTGTGACAACCTTTGGTACTGTGCTTTCGTCCTTGTTCCACAGTACAACTCGCATTATGTTTCCATCTTTTCCTTTTAGTCTAAGCTGCAATGATTTTCCTGGCTCGCCCTTGAAGTTTGTAAACTCTGAGGTTCGCAAGTTGCCGTCAAGAATTCCTGTAACTACTAAATTTTGTTGATTCTCTTTTACGTTGCTAACATCGTCTGTGATATCATCAAGTGATGGTATTGTACTAGTGGTACCATTTGGTTCAACGTTAGAGCCTGAACCCACATTGATTATTGGGTTTCCCTTCATGTCTGCCTTGACATAGGCCTTGATTATCTTGACCAGGTCGCCTGGCTTGAGATTCTCAATTCCTGGCAAGTTTGCCTTTTCATCCCACAACTTGACCTGTGCCCTTGAATCACCGTCATATACTGTCATGGTACGCAAGAGAAACTGGGAACCGTCCTTGCGGGAAAACTGTTTTACTGGATAAACGTTCATCACTCTGGTTGCTAATGTGATCTCTTTTGCACCTACATAGAGGTCCTTGAGGCCCATCTCTACCTTCAATGGCTCACTTAGTGACACACCCAAGTCTGATGATATTAAAAACAGTGCTCCTTGGTCTGTAAGGTATCCAGCACCGATCTTTTCTTTCTTTCTTAGAATCATTTCATCTATCTGTGCCTTGGTAAGATCTGGTCTTTGTTCCAAAAGTTTACTCAACAATGAATCAAATTCTGACAACGGAAACCTGATGGCAAGTGTATGATATAAAAATTGTTTTAGAACAGCGATCTAATTTTTTGATTCTTTTGTACCATGATTTGGAATACACTGATTGTATTTGTAACAAAGGCCAACAAACTTTGATTGTATTTAATGCCACGATTCTCATGGTTTTCTTCAAGTCTCACAAGTTAAAATTACATTCACTAGACAAACCTTATGTCTGAGAAAATTATCTAAAAATACGATTGAATTTGAGATTTAATGTAAGCAAGGGTAAATTTATAAACATAATATGCGTATATGACAACATAAGGTCAGCGTTGTCCTGCAGGACTTAGGTCTGAAGCGGGGTAAACAATGCTGACATTTTTCATATATCTATGAATTCTGCTATATTCATTGATGCAGGTTATCTCTTAAGAGTTTTAAAAGAGATTGATAAAAAGATCAATCTCCTGAAATTATCTAGTGAGCTAGCGGTTGGAACAAATCGGATTAAAACTATTTTTTATGACTCACTACCAATCATGGGAACTCCTGAAGGCGATTCACTCTACGCAAAAAGACAAAGACTACATAGTGTGATTAGACATCTCCCAAATTTTGAAGTAAAATTAGGTAGATTGCGAAAACGAAATGGTATATTTGTACAAAAAGGAGTGGATATGAGACTTGGGATAGATCTTGTACAAATGTGCATGAAAAAAGAGATCAATATGGCAATTCTCATAACTGCTGACAGTGATTTTGAATATGCAGTAGAAAAGGCTCAGGAATCTGGTGTCAAAGTAACTCTTGCATATTTTCCTATTTCAAAACTAAGTTCTACATTTCTAAAAAGTGTAGATAAAAAAATTCTTTTGACTGATGATTTACTAAACAGATGTAAATTGTAATTTTTTCAACTTAAACCATACATATTTTCGGTAATTGGATAATTTCTAACAAAAAATAGGCATCTTGAATGATATTTTCGGAAATAGAAAAGTTATGATACGTCAGAATGGAGTCTGTTGAATCTATATTCTGAACCTGATGGAAATCCTGTGTGGATAACTAAATCATGCTCCCAAAAAAGGGATTTATGCAACAATCTTGTAATAAGTAAATATGTCTAATGTCAAAAAAGAATGGAATAGTATATTTCAGAATGTAGACAAAAAGATCTTGAAATTAAACGAAAATAATATTACATCAGAAATCAAGGCATACAGAAAGATAAAGAACAAAGTACTAAGATTATAAAATCACAGAATTTCAGTAGATAAATTAGTGGGCAAAAAGAGATCATGTGTATTGTATACAATTGAAGTAAATTCACTTTCAAAGTCATATGGTACATTTACTGCAGTAGACGGTATTGATCTTAAAGTTGAGAAAGGAAAGATCTTTGGATTTTTGGGTCCAAACGGTGCTGGCAAGACAACAACTATGAAACTTTTAACGACATTGATTCCTCCAAGCGGAGGCAAGATGAGCATTTTAGGAATTGATGCCATAAAATCGCCTCTTGAAATACGAAAAAAAATTGGAGTGGTATTGCAGCAGCCAAGCTACGAGCCAACCCTTAGTGTTGAAAAATCGCTTGAAAAATATGGCATGATGTGGAATGTAGATAAAAAAACACGAAAAACTCGCGTAGAAGAACTACTTTTAGCATTTGATCTTGTAGATATTAGAAAAAAGAAGAACGATGACCTGTCCATTGGACAGAGAAGACGAGTGCAGGTTGCAAGAGAGTTTATGCATGACATGGAGTTGTTGTTTTTGGATGAACCTACTGTAGGACTAGATCCTTCTGCAAGAAGGGGTCTGCTTGATTATATCAAAAACAAAGTAAAGGATGGATTGACAATATTTTTCACTACTCATATCTTGGAGGAAGCCGAATACCTCTGCGATGATATCGCAATAATCAACAAGGGAAAAATTATTGCAGTTGATACTCCGGAGGAGCTAAAAAACAAGTTTGGAAGGCAAAAGACCATAAAAATTCATGTTGGCAAGCACGAAAAGATATCATCTCTCTTGGTAGGCATTCCAGAATGTACCATAGAGCATGATTCTGGTATTGTGATTACGGTCCATTCTACTCAATCAGAGCAGGTTTTACAAAACATATTGCAGATACTTGCCTCAAATGGCATAACAGTAGATGACCTCAGCGTAGTACCAACAAGCTTGGAAGAGATATTTCTTTCAGTGGTGAAAAATTCTAATGAATCCAATAATTCGTCTAGTCAATAGGAATCTTACAATTTCCCTTAACATGGGATTTGTAATATGGCAGATTATCTTTCCCTTGATCTACATCTTTGTTGCAGGCTTTGCATATACTGCACTCATACACCAAGTTCCGTTTGGAAACAAGACACTAGACTATCCTGCCTTTATTGCAACAGGAATGATTGGGTTCAATATAATGAACAGCACACTGATCTCTGGAATAATAATCTGGAATGACAGAAGACATGGTATGTTTGAGCAGATTCTTGTTGGGCCGTTTACACGTGCACAGTATATCTTATCAAATGTGTATACCATTGGAATAATCGGTCTTGTCAGTGCTGCAATGATTACTGCAGTGGGCTATCCGTTGTTCTTCAAGCAAGTAGAGTTTAACGTGTTGACTATACCTCTTGTAGTATTTGCATCAATTACTGGTTCCATTCTGTTTGGTTCCATTGCATCAATCATCTCAACTAGGCTCAAATCAAGTGAGGGGTTTAATGTTGTAATTAATACGGTATTTTTGTTCTTTGCATTTGTAAGCACTGCATTTTATCCAGCACAGGGGGCACCACCGATCCTGTCCACTGCATTTTACTTTAATCCATTGACATATCTTGTTGATGTGGTTCGCGCAGGTATCTTTGGATACTTTAATGGACTTGTGGCAACTGAGATGGCAGTCTTGGGAATAGGTGCTGTTGTCTTGTTTTTGATTGCAACCAAGCTATTGTCAAAGTTGGAACTATAGAATTTCCTTTAAATTAGACGCTGACGTATTATGGTGCCATGCAGGTAAAAAAGCGCAGCAGTTTCTGGTTCTTACTTCCTATCGTGTTCAATGTTATAGGAGGAATAATTGCATTTTTTATCATACGAGAAGACGATCCTAGAAAGGCAAGAAACTGTCTATATCTTGGAATAATACTTGCTGCAATACCAATCCTGCTTGTTGTGGTACCATTACTTGTTGGAATTACTCTGATTCCTCATGTTATACCACCAAGTGTACCAAATTCACACTATGTGTAAAGGTGCTCTTTAGAGTTGTGTGTTGGAAAACCTGAAATATCTGTCATGCTATAAAATAATGAAGAAAACATGCTCAGAACATCAAAGAAACTAGATGATGTGACTCCTGAAGAAAGAGAAGATGTCAAGGAATTCTATGCTGACAAGAAGAATCATAAAGTAAGTTCTCTCAAAGAGTTAATTAAAGAATTAGACAAATAGCCATCGTTTGTGGAATTTCGATTACAAGTCTAAATTTATCAGACAATACAAGCAACTGAGTCCTGATTTACAAAAAAAGGTCAAATCTGCATTAGAAGATTTGACCAATTCTGAAAATCCTTTGAGATTGGGAGATTACAAATCAAGTCTACGAGCCTATGCTTATGTTCTTGATAAAAGCAACAGAATTCTTTACAATGTTAGATTTGGTGACAACATAATAGAGTTAGTCAGAGTTGGGGACCATAAAATGACTTATGGTAAAGACTGAGTCCTTGGCTCATTATTGTAATATGATTAAAGACAAGGCAGAATTTGTATTCTAACGTGCTAAAACGTTAAGTAAATAAAAGATCAAAATAATGTAATGAAATACAGAGTTCTGATACAACAAGATGAAGATGGCATGTTTATAGTAAAATGTCCATCATTACCAGGTTGTATTTCACAGGGAAAAACACGAGAAGAAGCATTGGTTAACATCACAGATGCAGTAAGCGGATATCTGCAAAGTCTGAAAAAACACCATGAATCTGTACCTCACATAGAAGAGGAATTGGTAGAAGTAAGTGCCTAAAATTCCAGTAGTTTCTGCAATCAAGGTTTATCAAAGCACTATCAAAGATTGGTTATGAAGCAGATCATCAAACTGAAAGTCATGTTATTTTAAGACATAATGGGAACACACACAAAAGATTGACAGTTCCAAACCACAAAGAAATAGCCAGAGGTACTCTAAAGGCTATAATTGAAGAAACAGGGTTGACAGTTCAAGAATTTACAGATCTCTTGTAATTTTACATATTTTTTTAATGGATTTTAAAGATAGCCCGGCCCAGATTCGAACTGGGGTCAAGGGCTCCAAAGGCCCCTATGCTTGACCGCTACACTACCGGGCTTCTTTGGAACCTTGATTTGTATTCCTTTATAATGTTACTTTGTGGACACGAGAGGCTTATTAGCCCTGGAATTATTTCCACACTTGAATGCGTTATCTGCTTGTAATCATGATTGTGGCATCTTTTGGGATTGTACCGATTGGAAATTCATATGCGCAGACTGGAAACAACTTGGCAATATTTGTGCAAATAAAAGTTGTAGATTCTGGAGGAAACTTGGTGTCATACTTGGAAGCAACAAAAATACTTGTGGCAAACGTTGCAAAACTCAATTTGTTGCTTGACCAAAACTCGCCTGTATTTTCAAAAAGTTATGTTACAAACGGGGCCCAAAAGTTTGAGGTAATAAAAGCAAATGATACCGTAGTGCACCAGTCTGATACCATAGTATCCCAGAACATGATCTCATCATCTGACGGTTTGCACTCTGAGGTTTTGGCAACAGCAGACCATGATGGATATCCTGTGGTAAAAGGCGATACTGCTATTGCATATTGGACAATAATCCGTCCTGCTTCCTAGTTCTTTTGGATACTAGTACCCCGACACCTATTGCAAAAAATACAACAAGTGAGACAAACCTGTAAGGCTGGTTTGTCTGGTCTGTAAAACCTGAAAGTAAAGGTGATGTAAGCAATATGGAAAATATGAATATCAGTATGGAATCTGCATGCAATATTCTTCTACGTGACGCAAAAAATAGCATTACTGTGACAGGCAGTAAAAAGATTAGCACAAGATAATCGAATCTCATCTGCATTACCATTGCAGAGAAACCCTGCCAAAATTGAAAACTATCAAAAGAAACTGATGTTCCAACTAAGTTTGTCTCAAGTATTACAGAAGCTATTGCTATTAGAATTATGATTATTCCATAAGATGCAAGTGAGTATATCTTTGGTTTTTTTGAAAGGCTGGATCTTGCAATAAAGTAGAAACTCATGGGCAAGAATGCCACAGTCAACGCTTTTGAGAATATTGAAACAAAATATGAAATAGGCGAAGGTGACCAGAACTTTTCTACTAGATATAATGAAAACAGGTATAACAATATCCATGTGTTGTCATAACTTGCAGTAGTGCTATATGAGATAAAGATCTGACTTTGAAGTAATACAATCATTGAGACTATTCCAGCAAATCTACTGCTGGTAATTTTCTTTGTAAAGAAATATGTTAAAAGAAGAAGTGCAATACTTGTAATAAACGGTATTACCCTAATGTTGCCAAATACTTTCAGTGATATTGAAAGAAGCAAGAATTTGATATGAGGTTCAAAGGAATGTGTAAAGTCTGATATACTCCAAGAGTTGACCCTGTCTTTGACTCCTTGATAATCCACCCATGTTTCTTCTTTTCCAAGTGTACTTGCTGTTAGACCTGCAAAGATTGCAAGCAATACAATTACAGCTATTAATGCTTGTTTTTTTGTAAATTCAAAGTTTGATAATTTGTATATCATTGATCTGTACTTGCATTCCTTTTTTTTGTAATATGCTATCGTGATACCTAAGAAGACAAGACTTGTTACAATCAAAGGAACAGCTATAATGCTTGGGTCAAGTGGATTAACAAACTCTGGGCTTGCTACAACTCCTTGGAATGGGCTAGTCGCCCTAGTAAGAAGAGCTGGAAAAACCGCTGGTATTAGACTTAACAGAACAATTGCTATTGTTGGAACAAAGACTGCCCATGAAATTATCTTGTTTCTTGAGAGAATCTTTGGTTTAGAATCTTCTGGCTCTTTCTTGTTCAATTTATGGTATTTCTAGAGCCAAGTAACTTAAAACTTGTGTATGGTATTTCTATGACATTTCTTTTATTTGGAAAATATATTTAGCTAGCTAAATCATTATATTGAAACTATATTTCAAAATCTATATTGAATTATTCTGATATAAAAAAATATGACAAAAGTAACATGCATGAAATCTATGATAAATGGTCTGAGATTGCACAAGAATCATTCCAATCATGTGATGACAGCATTGATTTTGGAAAGATTGATCATGTAATATTTGCAGGTATGGGAGGATCTGGTGCAATCGGAGATATCTTTTCTTCCATCTTATCTAAAACAAATGTTCATGTTTGCGTTGTAAAGGGATATCACTTGCCAAATACTGTTGATTCTAAGACACTTGTTGTGACCACAAGCATATCCGGAAATACTGTAGAAACACTATCTGTACTAAAAGCTGCAAAAGACTTGCACTGTAAAACTATAGCATTCTCTTCTGGTGGCATGATGGAAAAGTTTTCTCGTAAAAATAAGGTTGAACACAGGAACATACCAAAACTTCATTCCCCAAGGGCATCATTTACCAAATATCTGTATTCAGAGCTTGGATATCTTGGGAATGTAATCCCAATAAAAAAATCTGACATTGTAGATTCTATAACACAAATGAAAAAAATATCTTCTACAATATCATCACAAAATCTTACAAATACAAATCAATCACTTGCACTTGCCAAATGGATTACAGGCATTCCAATTATTTACTATCCCTGGGGCCTTCAGGCAGTGGCAATTAGATTCAAGAGCTCACTTCAGGAAAATGCTAAAGTTCATGCAATGGCAGAAGATGTGCTTGAGGCAAGTCATAATGGTATTGTATCTTGGGAAAAGCCATCTGGAGTAAAGCCCATATTGATTGAGGGTCAAAATGACTATTTCAAGACCAAAGAAAGATGGAAAATAATGAGAGAATATTTTGACAAACACAAGATAGACTATAGAGAAATACAGTCAGTCAAGGGAAATATTCTCTCAAAACTCATTGGTTTGATATATCTGCTTGACTATACTTCTATCTATCTTGCAATACTAAACAAGACTAATCCTTCTCCTACCACATCAATTGATTTTGTAAAAGAGAGAATCTAGATTTTCTAATTTTACTGTTTCTTGGTTTGTAACTTTTCCTTTTCTCTTGTAAATATGGTTGTAATTCCTATGATTATGATTGCTATAATCTCAAAGTAGAGCCAGTATGTATGTGGAAATGATATCATTTGATTATACCATGGTGTAAAGATTGGAAATTTGGGATCTCCTGCAAAAATATCAAATGAAATATGTGAGAATACTGCTGCAAAAGCTATTGCACCGAGTTTGAAATCTTTTTTGCCGAATAATATCATCATTGTTACAAGTGCAATTACTGCAAATGATATGGAATGGCTCATCCTTCCCAATGCGTCAATATGTGTAAGGCCAATTAGGTGATCAGAGTCAATTAAAACTGCAAAAACTCCTGCAATAATTGTATACCTTAACGATAGAGTAACTATGCCAACTACTAGACCAAATAGCATATGGCCTGATATTTCGTGAAGAGTTATACCTCCCACTGGATTTGCCAATGGTCCTTTTTCTGCAAGAAATACTCCCACAAATGAAAATGCTGCTGATAATGCACAGTATGTCACTAGTATCTTTACAGTCTTGTTGATATCGTTTTTACAAATCTGGAGCATGGATGAAATCTATCTTGTCCTTTATTGTATTTCTTTTCTTTTTATAAGGTTGTATTATCGTATATCTACCCAAATTTGTTTAGGATGAAATTATCTGTCTATTTTGATTGGTAGAACATTTTTTTGTTGTCATCTATGACATCGGCTACTAACTTTCTTATCTTGTCATAGGATATCTTTTCTGCCTTGTCTGATCTGAGGGCAATCTTTTGTTTTGGTATTGTCTTGGACGATGACAAGTTGCTTGGTATTACATACATGCCGTCAAATATTTTACAATGTTCAAATTCTAGTTCTGTCATCAATTCTTCGTATAGTTTTTCCCCTGTTCTGATTCCTGTTTCCTTTGGCGTTACTCGCTTGATTGAATATCTAGAACAAATTTCATCAATTGTAGCTTGAATCAAATCAATTACGTTAACCGCTGGCATCTTTGGTACAAATATCGCTCCATCTTGTTTCATGGCACTTGCCTTTAGGATGAAACTTGCAGCTTGTTTTTCTGTCAGGAGAAATCTAGTCATTTTTTTATCAGTGATAAACGGACACTCGTTGTGGCGCAACTGCTCTGCAATCAAATGCACTAACGAGCCCTTTGTGCCTATTACGTTTCCAAACCTTACACAACAAAATGATGTCTTTTTGAGTCCAATGTAGTTGTGTGCTGCAATGACCAATCTCTCACTTAGTAGCTTTGATGCCCCAAGTGTATTGATTGCATTTACTACCTTGTCTGTGCTGATGTGAATTAACTGGGAGACATTATTTTCAATTGCTATATCGATGATATTCTGTGTTCCAATCACATTTGTCTTGGCTGCCTCAAATGGATTTTCTTCACATAGTGGAACGTGTTTTAGAGCTGCGGTATGAAATATGATATCAATGTCTTCTGCTGCCCTGTGCAGTCTTTCCTTTTCTCTGATATCTCCAACCAAGAACCTTACATTATCACGATTTTTTAGTTGCTCTTGCAAAAAGAAGAGCTGATTTTCTGATATATCTAGTACACGCACTACATTTGGTGAGTATTCTAATAGTTCCTTTACTATGGCACTCCCAATGGAACCTGTACCGCCTGTGACTAGAATTTTTTTTCCCTTAAAATGCTTTAAAATTTCATTATTGTTCAAAGAAATTTCTTACCTCTTTTGTTACCATGTTCATCTCAATTTTAGTCATGTGGGGGTATAGCGGCAATGTAAGGATTTCTTTTGACATTTTTTCAGTTACAGGAAGCTCCCCACCATTGAATTTGTATATCTTTCTGTAAAATGGTGTGAGGTGGATTGGATCAAAGTAAACTTTTGACATTATCCCTTTTGATTTTAGGTGTTTGGCAAGGCCGTCTCTTTGTTTGTTGTTTATCCTAATTGAATATAGTTGGTATACCTGGTTGTATCCTAGTTTTGGATTTGGAATTGTAATTTGTTTTATGTCCTCAAACTCTTTGTTGTAATGAGATGCAATACTTTGACGCATCTTTATTATTTTATTGACCTTGTTTATTTGTGATAACCCCAGTGCTGCTGTCATGCTTGACATTCTGAAATTATATCCCAAGTCAACATAATCCACTTGTCCTGCATTTGTAAAATAATTGACAGTATCATTTCTGCCATGTGACCTGACAAGCAATAGTCTTTCGTAAATCTCTCTTGAATTTGTAAGGACTGCACCTCCCTCTCCAGTTGTAATTATCTTGTTTGGTGCAAAGCTGAGGATGGCAGAATCACCAAAAGAACCTGTCATTTTTCCTTTATATGTTGCACCAAATGACTGGGCTGCATCTTCAATAACTGGAATTTTTTTCCTTGTTGCTATTTGTACAATTTCATCAATCTTGCAGGAAAGGCCGGAATAATGGACTGGAATTACTGCATCTATCTTTTGCTTGGTTACAGTTGATTGTAATTTTTCTGGGTCCATTCCGAGATTTTCTTCTTCAATATCGACAAAGACTGGTTTTGCATTTACAAATAGTACTGAATTGGCAGTGGCAATGAATGAAAACGAGGGTACTGCAACTCTTGATGGTGACTTTATCTTGTGTGCAATTAGTACTGCATGTAGAGCTGAAGTTCCTGAATTAAAAACGGCGCAATATTTTGTTCCGGTATAATCTGAAATCTTTTTTTCAAATTCCTTGATCTCTTGCCCTACTGCCCAGTCTGTTCCTCTTTTTATGACTCTGGTGACTGTTTTTATGTCATTTTTGTCGTTATAGATCTTAAAGAGGGGTATCTTCCACGACATTCTCAAATTCCAGATGAATACTTTGTGTATTTATGTAATGTCATAAAATTAGATATCTGTTCTTAACATACTTATGAGAAGTGGTATGGTACAATAGAAAATGAAGATTGCATTACTGGTCCAGCGCTTTCCACATGGAGGGGCAGAAAGCTATGTGGAAGAAATTGCACGGAGACTTGCTAAATATGAAGATGTTACAGTAATTAGCTCAACCAACAAGGACTGCGATGATACAAAATACCCGTTTAAGATAATACGATTGTCAAAATTTGTCTCCATTGGGGAATATTCTTTTTGGCGTGGTCTTGGTAAAGTATTGAAAAGTGGCAAATTTGATCTTGTCCATGTAAATACATATGGTTACTTTCATTCTGACTATGCAGCATATCTGAAAAAAAAGTTACATTACAAGTTAGTAATGACAAGCCACGGATTTACTGGCATGGATATACATTCTCTTAAAAAAAATCAGGTAACGATGAAAAAATCGCCGTTTGATATAATACGACCACTTTATGACAAAAAAATTGGCAAAAAGACAATTCAATCATGTGATCATCTTATAGCTTTATCAAAAAAGGATCAAGAATTTTACAAGCAGATTGGTATTGACACATCAAAGATCACTATAATCCCACCTGGAATACAAGAGAATTTTTTTGTTGAACCTGATGTGGACAATATCAAAAAGATCAGATCTCAATATGATGGACCTATATTATTATCAGTTGGAGAATTAAGCTGGATAAAGTCACAAGCTGTTATGGTGAGGGCTATGCAGCTTGTAATAAAGGAGAAACCAGCAACTCTTATTTTGATAGGAAAGGACAGGACAGAGCTTGCTAATCTAAAACAATTGTCAAAGAAATTAGGTATAGACAAGAATGTATTTTTTTTGGGTTTCAAGAATCCAGAAGAGGTAAAAAAATTCATGTACGCATCTGACATTTTGCTAAACACCTCACTTGCAGAAGGGCTCAGTACTGTTCTCCTTGAATCTATGGCCTGCAGTTTACCATTTATCACAACATCTAGCGGGGGAAATGGATACCTTGCACAAGAAAGTGATGCTGGATTAACTGTACCATTTGAGGATGAAAAGGCACTTGCAAATCATATCCTTGCTCTTACATCTGACAAGAAAAAAATGGAAACCATGAAGTCAAAGGGGCATGTTTTTGCCAAAGACCTCAGCTGGGATAAAATATTTGCAAGAATAACAAAGGTATACAGTAATCTGCTATTGGATGGCGACAAAAGTTGAAAAATAAAACTATCTTGTTTATTCCAAGTAATGAAAACCATGTAAGGATGTTTTACTCTATACTGGAACATCTACAGGGATATAATGTACTTTTTTTATCGCAAGGAAAATACAAGAACGAAGGAGCAGAGAAAACACTTGCTGAACTAGGAATTAAATTTACAAAATTTGATCAATATGAAAAAAATAATCCAGAATTTGTTATAAAAAAAGAAAACATTGGAGTGGTTGTAATTGGAAATGACAGTGATGTGATTCCGCAGTGGTTTATCAATTATTCCAACAAGGCTAGAATTCCCACGATCCTAATACAAGATGGTGTGATGGTTTCTATAAAAACAAATGATCCATCGTTTTTGGAACATCTGCGTTTTAGATTACAAAATTTTCATCCAAATCTTTTAGCTCTGTCTGCACGTTTGACTGCCTCCAAACAATACAAAAAACTAACTTTGGGTATGGGTGGGTGTACACAAATTCATGTTTGGGGAAAAACTTCTCAATCATACTTTATTGATAAGGGAATTGATGCAAATTCAATTGTCATAACCGGGAATCCTAAGCTTGATGGTATGAAAAATGTGAAACAATCAAAAAATCTTGGAGAAAAAATTATCCTTTATGCACCAACAGATCTTGTTCGATGTAACATCATTGAACCTGAAACCATGGATAAATTAACAACTGATCTCTGCTCTACTGTTTCCTCCCTTGAAAATGTAAAATTAATAATAAAACACCACCCACGAGAGGATTCCAAGTTTTACATTGCGTTGCCTGGTAGGTTTGGATCAAAAATTGAAATTTCTGACAAGGAAATCTGTTCCCTCATGGGTTTATCTGATGTTGTGATTACAGATCTCTCAAGTGTGGCAATAGAGGCGCTGGCTGCAAAAAAACCTGTTATAATTTACCTGCCAAACATTGAAAAATTTACAGACTCGAATTATTTTCCCAATGATCTTATACGAAAAAATGTTTTTTTGTATGCATGTGATAAAAAATCCCTTTTTGAACAAATAGACAAGATTCTTCATAGTGACACTTCTACGCTTGAGATGCACATGGAAAATGCTGCGAAAGACTATCTAGGTTTGGCAGATGACAAGGCCTCTCTCAGGTCGGCTAATAATATTATAAAATTACTAAATGAGAGTTAGATTTCCTTACTTTAACTCTGAGGGTAATGAATCAATCACTGTACTTGCTTCATCTAGAGTCATAGAATTGTAAATTGGAAGTAAAAATGATCTCTCAAATACCTGTTCTGCATTTTTACAGGATATGTTGTGCATCTCTGGATTACATGGCTGCATATGAATAGGTCTCCATGGAACTCTTGCATCAATTTTCTTTTTTATGAAATGTTTCACATACTTGTTCCTTTCACTTTCATTTTCGGTTATGGCAAAAAATAATGTTTGTGTATGTCTTGTGCTATATTCTGGAATTTCTTGGAATTTTACATTTTTAATTTTCTTTCTATATTGATTTGCAATTATTTTTCTTTGAGAAATATATTGTTCTATTTTTTTTAATTGTTGAATTCCTATAGCGGATTGTAAATCAGTCGTTCTAAAGTTTGTTCCTATGATGTCATGCACATATCTCTCATTTTTGTTGCGGCCATAATCTTTGATCTGCTTTATTCTTTTGATTATTTTCTTATCTTTTGTTGATACGCATCCACCTTCTATTGTAGTAAGTAGCTTTATGGTTTGAAAGCTAAAGATAGTAGTATGATCAAACGATCCTACTTTCTTATTTTTGTAAGTGGAACCAAACGCCTGTGCCGCATCCTCTATTAAAACAAATTTGTATCTCTTTGATAATTCTCTAAACGCTTCAATATCAACTGTTAAACCACCAACATCAACTACAATTACCATCTTTATGTTATTCTTCTTGACTAATTCCTCTACACTTTCAAGGCTGATATTGAGAGTAGTTTTATCCACATCTGCTACATGCACTTTGGCTCCTAGTATCTTGGGGATGGACGAAGTAGCTACAAATGTAAAGGCTGGAACTACAACTCTATCACCAGGTTTTAGTCCATGAGCTAATAATGCAGCCATGAGGGCTGAAGAGCCATTGTTGACAACTACTGTATCTGAAGATAAGTAATCTGAAAGAAGTGATTCAAATTTTTCTGTAGTCTCTCCTTGACTTGGCCAGTCGCTTTTTAGTACATCTAAAATTGCCTTTTTTTCTTCCTTGTCTATGTCAGGTTGGCTGAAAGGGATACTGAATTGGTTTTTCATACCTTTTTTCCTATGATATAATGGCATCTTTTAACATATTTAAGATAATTTTAGAATGTTAATACCGCATATCTTCATAACTTTTTAATCAACTCTAGGTTAGATTTCAATAATGAGGCATAATGATGATTATGAAAAACTGGTGGATATGCATTATGTTAAACAAGCAAAACAACACAAACTATCCTTGTCTAGCACCATGCCCGATCTGAACATAAGACGGCTTGAATTACAAAACATTGTAAAATACTTGGAGAATGGGAGAAGTTGTCTTGAGGTTGGATGCGGCAATGGTGCCGCATCAATTGAAATTTCTAAATTCATGAAAATTAATCTGTTTAGTATTGACTCTAACCGTGAAATGATTCGACTAGCAAACAAACAACGCAAATCAGGTATAAAAGGGAAAATTGAATTCAAACAAAAAAACATCCTGAAATTCAACCAAAAAGAGTCATTTGATATTGTTTTTACAATACGCTGCATCATTAATTTACTCAAATGGGGCGATCAAAAATTAGCATTGCAAAATATGGCAAATGCATTAAAACATAAAGGAAATCTAATTTTGCTTGAAGCATTTTCAGATGGGCTTGAGGAAGTAAATCAAGCTCGCAAAGAATTTGGACTGGATCCTATACCACCGGCTTATCACAATCTACACTTGAAAAAAGATGATGTTATAAAATTCCTCTCCAAAAATGATCTAAAAATTGTAAAGGAAGATAATTTTCTAAGCAGTTATTATTTTTGGACACGTGTAATTTATCCTGTATTGGCAAAGGCAAATAATGTGGAGTCTACTTACAATTCAAAATTTGATGACTTTTTTAGCCATTTTCCGCCATATGGAAATTTTTCACATATCAAAATCCTAGTATTTCAGAAAAATTATTAATATTCAAAAATAATTTTTTTAATTACTTTTTTAACTGTATTTTCTTCTTGGACGAATCAATATTTTCCTGACTACGTCTAGTAATTATCTTGGATTCATCTGGGTACAAGGGAGCATCCCACGGAAAAGATTTTCCATCTAGAAACATTCTCCACCGTTTTATGTCGTCATTTACCATGATTTTTACTAGATTTTCAAAATTTGTCTTTGGATACCAACCCAATTTCTTTTTTGCTTTATTATAATCTCCACAAAGATAATCCACGTCAATTGGCCTGAAAAATCTCTTGTCTGTCTTTACATATTTTTTCCAATCCAAACCTACTATTTCAAATGCAAGTTTTACAAAATCTTTAACGCTATGTGATTCCCCCGTAGCTATGACGAAATCATCAGGCTTGTCTTGCTGTAGCATAAGATGAACTGCCTCCATATATTCAGGAGCATAACCCCAATCTCTTTTTGTATTCAGATTTCCTAAAACTAGCTGATTTTTTAAACCAAGAAGTATTTCAGCTACTCCATTAGTTATTTTTCTAGACACAAACTCCATGCCCCTTAATGGTGATTCATGATTGAACAATATCCCATTAGTAGCAAAAATTCCATATCCCTCTCTGTATATTTTGGTTATCCAATGAGCATATAATTTTGAAATTGCATAGGGGCTTGCTGGACTAAATGGCGTATTCTCATTTTGAGTCTTTTGATGGCTATTGCCAAACATCTCACTGCTTGAAGCTTGGTAAAATTTTATTTTTGAATTTAGAAATCTAACTGATTCTAGTAGTTTGGTCACTGCCGTTCCAGTAATTTCCGTATTGCTTACTGGTTGTTCAAACGCTGTACTTACATAGCTTGCAGCAGCCAAGTTGTAAACTTCATCAGGATCTGACACTTTAATTGCTTCAATCAGAGAACCCATGTCGAGTAGATCTGCTGGTATGAGATTTAATTTTGAGTATATGTCAAGTGCTTGTAATCTCCAAAAATTTGGTGTTGATGTGCGTCTGAATGTTCCATATACTTTGTAACCTTTTGACAGTAGTAACTTTGCAAGATATGCTCCATCCTGACCTGTAATTCCTGTCACTAATGCTTTCTTAATTTTTCCATCACTTAGATACTAAAAGTAAACATGTATTAATTTAATTTACCTGTATATTGCAAAAAATTACAATCTTAGGAAATCTTTTGCTAATTCATTAGACCAAATTATGCCTATAGCTTTTCGATAATCTGAAAATTTGGTAGCGGTACTATGAACTTGCCCCCCTCTTCAAGGTATTTGCTCTCTCTTACTGTAAATTCTCCTATAAAATACCACGGTAAAATGAGTAAGTAATCTGGTTTTTCTGTTCTTGCATGTTCTTCTGATATTATTGGTATTTCAGTTCCTACTGTTTTTTTACCCCATTTACTTGGGTTTCTATCTACAGATGCTCTAATTAATTTATGATCCAAGCCGTAAAACTGCAATAATGTGTTTCCTCTAGTGGATGCTCCATAGGCATAAACAGTTTTACCTTTTTCTACTTCGGATTTTATGAACCTAAATGTTATTTCTTTAAGACTAGTTATTCTTTTGAAAAATTTATGATAAGTTTTATCCTCATCAAGTCCCATTTTTCTTTCATAATTTCTTAGTTCAGGTACTCTCTTGGTTATAGTATATTTTCCACAATTTTTGTGTTTGACGTATACACGGAAACTTCCTCCATTTACTTCATTAAGTAGTACATCAAAAATCTCCAAGTTGTGTTTATTAAGTAAATATTCTAGAGAATTAAGTGAATAATATTCTAAATGTTCATGTACAATATTGTCAAAAGCATTATTTTCTATCATTGTGCCAAGATAATTCATTTGAATTATCCACATACCGTTTTCATCTAATGTGTCTACAATATCTTTTACAAACTTGTTAGGATCTTCAAGATCATAAAACATAGCAATTGTAGTTATTACTTTAGCTTTTTTTATTCCTAATCTTTCTTTGAATTTCTCATAGCTAAAAAAATCATTGATTATCTCATTGGTGTCAACTTTTGCTTCATCTATCAAGTTAGATGCTGGTTCAAAGCCAATTAACTGCAAACCTGATGTGTTATAACTACGAAGTAGTGTTCCATCATTAGAACCAATATCTACTATGATATCTCCAATTTGCAGTTTTATTAAATTCTCAATACTAGTTGTTATCTCCGCCAGTGCATTTCTCATGATCTGATTAATACCGCTTTTATACCAAAATTTTCTATAAAGCAATTCTGGAGAAACAGTATGCTTCATTTGCAGTAGGCCACAACCACCATTTTTCTTTTTACATAAAACAAGATCTAAGGGCACTGCAAAAATACTACTTTTATTTTCAATAAAATTAGTTATGTATTGTACCCCGAGAGAAAAAATAGGCTCTAATGCACCATTACATATCCTGCAACTATCTACCATGGTGAAATTCTTTGGTCTCATACTTTCTTTCATTTCAATGAATATTCCAATTGTCACTCATAACAACATTGTTTAGAATAGATTAGTCTTATATAAAAAAGAAAATATTTGTGTATGTAATTACTGGAAGCGGATATCTAATACTAGACTTTCTAATCTCTAACCTCTATATAGATAATATTTCGAAATTATATAGTTGGATATGGATCTTGGATGTATTTCAAAAGGCTATTTTCGAATAAGAGATGCTGTGAATAATAAAAATTCTAGTCTTCATGAACGCCCAATCTTGATTGTGGGATTGATGAGATCTGGTACTACCTTATTAGATAGAGTAATAGATGCACATCCAACAATAAAGATTTTTTACGTGAGAACTCAATTTTTAAGAAAATTGAATGGCAAATTTGATCCATTGGATGAAGATAATTTAAATAAGTTACTTTCTGAAGTAGCAAATTTTCTACATGAATGGGGTAGGAAAACTACAGAATCTGAAATTACAGAAGTCAAAAAATATGTAAAAAATCACAAATTAAATTACAAGACTGTATATCTTGGGCTCGCCAAAATTCTTCTACAACTTTCTAATGATGAACGTTGGGGTGAAAAATATGATGGTCATGGTGGAGAAATAAAATATTTCATGAAAATGTTCCCAAAAGGACAAGTCATATTGATTACAAGAGATCTACGCGATTCGTATGCCTCCAATAAAAAAAGAACAAGGGAAGTATTAGGAGATGATTCATTTTCACGTGGGGATCATTTGATGTTACTTGACGATTGGAAAAAAATGACTATGTATTGGAATGAATTTACAACTAATTATGGTAACGAAAGTCATCTACACATAACCTATGAAGAATTAATTGAAAATCCTGAAACAACTACTAGAAAAATCTGTAAATTTCTTAAGATAGATTGGAACGAAGACATGATAAATCCAAAAAAATTTATTGATTGGGATGGAAACCAATGGAAATCTAATACTAGCTTTGGCACTAAAGTAACTCCTGAGATCTATAAGAATAACATAAACAAACATAGGGATGAGTTATCTGAGGAAGAAATGGTACTAGTGGAATCTTTTATGCGTAAATATACTATACATGATGATCCGCATAATTACAAATATGTAACTGAAGGATCATTTGAAAATACAACACACCTAGAAGAAAAATTGAAAAATGTGGTTGATCTATGGAAAGAAGCCCGTGATTTCTAACATCTGTTGAAAATTACATTGTTTTATAATTTGATATGATATTGATTATTTGCTCATCTTTAATTTTTCTATGAAATTCAAGATTGATTTTACAGATTCTTCGAGAATCTCTGTTTCTGTATTTAATATTAAATCTGGATTTGTGGGTTCTTCATATGGATCTTGAATTCCCGTCATTTCTTTTATCTCGCCCTTTAATGCTTGTTTGTAATGTCCTTTTGGATCTCGTTTCATACAAGTTTCGATTGAACATTTGACGTAGATCTCTTTGAAACATTCTCCAAGCATTCTTCTAGCTTCTTCTCTTATTTCTCTATAAGGTGATACTAATGCAACCAGAACTATTATATCATTTCTTGATAAGATTGAACTTATTCTAATTACTCGTGTAATGTGTCGTACTCTTCCTTCTCTACTAAATCCAGCTTCTGGACTTAACCACTCACGAAGATCATCCCCATCTAATATTTCCACTTTGTTGTTTTTTCTTAGAATTTGATATATCTGATTGACCAAAGTAGTTTTTCCCGAACCTGGTCTTCCTGTAAACCAAAGAATCAATCCTTTCTCATTCATGTTGAAACATTGATTCCAATCCTAATAATTTGTATTTGTTAATTTTACTTCCTACCAAGAGCCTTATCCCTGATTTTGTCATATTTTCGTAATGTTCTCCACGTGAAACTATTTTGAATGGACTCTATGATATTCTGATATTCTGCATTAGTCTTCTTCAAATCAGTCATTTCCTTGACAAGCCCTTTCATCTTTTCACTATCTGATTGAATGATATTCTGATATTCTGCATTAGTCTTCTTCAAATCAGTCATTTCCTTGACAAGATTATTCTTCAAATCAGTCATTTCCTTGACAAGCCCTTTCATCTTTTCACTATCTGATTGAATGATATTCTGATATTCTGCATTAGTCTTCTTCAAATCATCAATTTCTTTTAGCAATTTTTCTTTATCTACTAACAAACTTTCGATGGAAGGAACTGGTCTTGAAATATCCATCATGGGTGATATCTTATATCTAGCCCACTTAGGCCCATTCTTTGCAACCCATTCCATATCGTGAATTATTGTAAGTACTTCATCCCCCATATTCATGGCAGTAACTATTGGATGATCGGGATCAAGATATTTTACTACCGCCTTTGCATGTTTTATTTTCCAATCGTTCAATTTTTTTTGATTAGTGATCACATATTGCGGTTCTGTAAACACAATCTTCTCATAATTTTTAGTATCATCTGATGAGTATCGCATTACTTCAGTTTCATTATGTAAATGTGAGGCAGTATCTATTTTCTTATATTTGAAACCAGAATTTTCAACTACTTGTCGTAGTAAAATATCTGTGAATCTCCACATGTAATCGTCCTCACAATGAAAGTTTTTTACTGCTGATTTTCGCATAATGTGACAAAAATCAAGAGCTCTACAATCTTCTTGTAATTTTCGTTTATCCTCACGATAAAAATGATAACCTCTAAGCCTTCTACTATTCTCTAATACATCGTAACTGTCTCTATACTTAGACATTTCATCATACCATCCCGAAAATAATTCTATGTCTGCATCAACAATTACAAACCATTCTGTTTCTACTAATGAGAGTAAGAATTCTAGGGCTTTGCCAGTGGTGTTGAAATCTGGTCTTACATGAATCTCGATTCTAGGAAATTTTTTCAATATTTCTAAAGTTTGATCTTTTGATCCACCCTCACAAACAAATAATTTTCGTACTGGAATTTCCCTGTAAATTGTGTATAATGATTTTTCAAGAAAGTCTTCTGCATCCAAAGTTAACATTATCACATCATCTGTTTCAAGATTGGGTTCGTTAACATGTCTATCGACAAAACATCCTAGCGGTTTATCGATGTACTTCAATCTGAAATTAGCTAAATGCAATTCTCTATTAAAGTTCTTAGCTATGTATCTATTTCATCCTGTATTTGATTGAAGTTATTGGACTATTATTTAAAACTCTGATATGTTGTTATCTTTAAGGAGATATTTTTGTAATCCTACATTTCCGTATGTATCTGATGATGCTATTGCTATGATGCATTCATTTGGTAACCTATTCAGATCTAATTCCCATATGCAATATCCTATGTTGTCTACAGAATGATGGTCATATTCATTAGTTGTACTATCCTTACTTGCAATATATGGCATATTACCAAACAATGGTTTTGAGGATTTTATTCGTAGTACGTATTTATCACGTACTTCGTCTTTGAGGATCCTCACATCAAATGTAAGCTGATCTCTATTCATATATCCGCAAACTTCCTGAGCGGCATACTGCGCATTTCCGTAAAACCATTTAATATCAGGATATTTCTTGGCCATGTCTACTATAGGCTGTATGAAATTTGTTATTATTACTTCTGCCTTATCTCTGAAATCATGCTCAAAGGCTGCAATTATGGTATCATTTCCATTCATACATCGGATAAACGCTTTTTCAATTTCTTTTTCACTTAATTGGTAGAGCCGTGTCTTTATGTCTAAAACTCTAAAAACAAATCTCTTCATTGTTCCTTTTAGCCTATAGTCTTCATGAGCAGGATTGTAATGCTGCCAATCAGTTGGAGCTCCTCGCCAATCAAGAACATCCGAAACTTTCTTTCCTTCTTCCTGCTTAGCATCAAGATCTAATTCATCGACATTTCTATTAGAAAAGTCAAAAGGAAACCAATTTTCAATCCAGTTTGATGCATCGTTTTTTTCAGGCACCGCTTCTATTATGGGCGGGAAATAATTTCTCTCTATAATATACCTGTTTAAAATCTCAAAATAATGACTGTTGTTTAGCCAATCCAATCCCCACTCATTAGCTATGCCAGAAGCCGGTGGGTGATTATACATCCAATATGCTCCATCTCCAAATTTTTGCATTTCTCTGCCAAATTTTTGCATGTAATGATCATAAACCGTATGCCAACCCATATCTCGCTTAACAGGATTAGTTTTGAATCCAGACCAGCTTATGAAAAACCAATTTAGGACAAGATGATTTCCTTCAGAATCTAGAAATCTATTACGATATGAATCATCAAAAATTTTGGAAATACACTTGTCAATCTGATCCCAATTATTTAGAAGATCATCATGACGCGAGTCTGTCACTGGACCCATCGTGTTTATCATCGGAATTACGAATAATCTTCCTCGTTTCAATTTTTCTTAATGCCTCTAATCATGCAATAGGCCATCTATATTTGAGTTTTAGTCAGTAATTCATAAATCCGTGATGCAGCCATACCATCATTTTTGTAATTGTAATAATGTTCATATTTTTTCCTCATTGCTCTTAGTTCATCTTGAGTTTGTTTATCTCTCAAAATTCTATCTAGTTTCAATACTATGTCTTCTATAGATGTAGCTAGAAGAGCTACTTTTAGTTCATCATATCGATTGTTTGGAAATGGTTTTCCCATAAGGTTGGCAATCATCAGGGGCTTATCGAACAATATGGCTAATAGTCCAACATTTGAGTAATCTGTTATCACTAAATTTGATATTGACAATAATTCAAGAATGTCCACATTTTGGATTAGATGAAAATGAAGTTTGTCTGGATTGTCTTGAAGATGGACAAAGTCAGAAATTTTTTTATCTGGATGTACTTTTACAATAACCTGATAATTTTTCTTATTTGCATATTTTATAGTTTCATACATCCAGAATGATTCATTTTTATCTAGTCCTGAAGTTGCTATCAAAATAATAGGAATATCAAAATCTAACTTCATTACTTTTGTTAAACTTACTTGTGCTTCTGAAATTTTTATTTTCTTGATCTTATCAAAAAAAGCATTACCAGTAAGTATGAGCCGATTCTTGTCATAACCCATCTTTATAAAAGCCTCATTACATTCTTCTCCATAAGAAGCAATGTAGTCAGCATTATGAGATAATATTGATCTTCTACTTGCGGTTACTGAAGCAGCTATTATTGTAATAGTTCTTATCTTGTTTCTCTTTGCAACTGCGCACATTATATCTGATAAATCTATTCCACTGGGCATCACTAAAACTGACTCAGGTTTTGTTTCCGAAATAATCTCTTCAAAAAACACTATTGCTTTGAGATTTTGTACTAGTTCATTATAAAATGCATCATTCAACAAATACTTACAAAGAATGGTCACTATACTGTTATCCTTACGTATGGCAATATCTCTAATGCTCAACAATGCTTGTCTGATTATGCCTGTATCGCTAAGACTGGTTTTTTCTAAATGCGACGAAAAGTCTATAAAATTAATTTTCTTTTGTTTAAGATTTTCCGCAGCTCTCCAATCCGCAGTCATTACAACAAAAGGATGATGTCTATGCTGGAACTCTTCAATTACAGGATATACCGGTCTGAGATAAAGATCAGCTGTATTTGTCTGCACCAAAAATATGCAGGAACCCTTTGTTATGTCTAATCTAGGACTAATTGAAGTATTTTTATTTCTAAATATTTTGTGTAGTAAAGATACATCTTTCTTCTTGGTTGAACCTATATCAGATAATGTCTTCAAAATAAGTTTGTGTTCAGTAACTGTGAGAGGATCAATTGGTGATATTTCATCATTCTTGATTGACATGGGTGAAGAAATATGATAACCCAAGTTTGAAGCTAGATCATGGTATGCAAAGTAGTAGTAGCTTGTATATTCGCGACATATTAGTACATGAAATTCTTTTTTTGATTTTAATACAAAATTAATTATCTCCAAGAATTCTAACTCAGCTCGTATTTTATTTGTGAAAGCAGCAGAAATTTCAATACCATTATGAGTTACTTTGGAAAAATCTCTCTTTATTGATTCAGCACCAATATGCGCCCTTTCATAGGCATCTATTTCTTGATCACTATCAGTAGGAATTATTTCAAAGATTGTTTGTGCAGAAATTCCATATCTATCAAGCTCATTTTTTAAGAGGCGATTATCGGTAATTACTACATAATTTGATGAAAAACTCTTTTTAACATAATCTGAAATTATCTGAGCATTTTCTACCTTGCAATCTAAGATTAATCTAAAGTTCAATTCTATCACCTGTTAATTATTGAGTCATAATTTTAGATGTTGTTTAGTAAGTAGATCATAAATTCTAGAAGCAGCCATACCGTCATTTTTATAGTAATAGTGGTATCCTTGTTTTTTCCGCATTATCTTTAATTCCTCCTGTACATCCTTATCAGTCAAAATTGTATTCAATTTGGATTCTATTTCTTTTATGGAAGTTGCTAGCAAAGCTACTCCCATTTCATCATATCTATTATTCAGAAAAGCCTTTCCAGTAAGATTGGCAACCATGAGAGGTTTCTCAAATAATATTGCTAAAAGTCCTACCGTAGAATTATCAGTTATCACTATATCTGCCACTGCCAATAATTCTAAGATGTCTACATTTTGAATAATTTGAAAACTAAGTTTGTCTGGATTATTATGAATCTTAACATAGTCAGATAATTCCACTGCAGGATGTACTTTTACAATAACCTGATAATTTTTCTTATTTGCATATTTTATAGTTTCATACATCCAGAATGATTCATTTCTATCGACCCCACCAGTTGCTATTAGAATAATAGGTGATTCAAAGTTTATCGCTATGAATTTTGACAAATTATTCTTTGCATCTTTTTTTGTAATCTTCATGATCTTATCAAAAAAAGGATTTCCAGTTAATACCAATCTATTCTTGTCGTAATTCATTTTTAGGAAAGCCTCATTGCATTGTTCACCGTATGAGAAAATGAGATCTGCACTATGGGGAGTTATTGATCTAATAGATGGTGCTACTACGGCAGCTACTGTAGTAGATGTTTGTATTCCACCCTTCCTTGCTACAGCGCACATTATAGTTGAAAAATCTGTTCCATCAGGCATAACGAAAATAGATACTGGGTTAACTTCCGAAATTACTTTTTTAAAGAATTCTATTACCTTACAATTCCTTGTTAATTCAGAATGAAATGCATCATTTAATAAATATCTAGATAATACTCCAATGATATTATTCAAGGAAGCGATATTCCTAAAGACTAGGATTGATTCTTTTATTATGTTTGAATCTTCTAGATTAATTTCGTCTATATGTGATGAGAAATCTACAAACTGCATGTTTCGTTTCTTAATATTTTCCGCAGTTCTCCAATCTGCAGTCAATATTAAAAAAGGATATTGTCTGCGCTGAAACTCTTCGATCACTGGATAAACAGGTTTTAGGTATAGATCTGCAGCATTTGTTTGTAGTAAAAAAATACAAGAGTTTTTTTCCATATTTGTAATCAACTTATCGGTAATCAGCTTATCTGTAGTGGTTATTCTGTTAATGAATGATTTGAGAAAAGAAAATCTTGGTTTTTTATAGTTGCCAAGTTTATCTGAATACAGGGATTTGAAAACGAGATTATGTGATACGATTGATGAGGGATCAACAGACAATATGCTATCGTGCTTTACCATGTTTGGTAAAAGAATTCTATATCCAAGTATTTCTGCAAGGTCACTATATGCAAAATGATAATAATTGTAATCTGTCAGACATACAATTACATTGACTTCTGTCTTGGATCTTAGGATAACATTAATTTTTTCCAGATGATGCAACTCATCTCTTATTTTATTCATGAATGTTGAAGAAATTTCAACCCCCTTGTAGGTAGTATTTGAAAAGTGCTTTGCGATAGATTCTGCTCCCGCATGCGCTCTTTCAAATGCCTGCGTTTCTTGAATGGTGCCCACCGGAATTGTATCATCAATAGTTTCAGCAAAATTCCCATTTTTGTTTAACTCTATCTTGAGCATCAAGTTGTTTGTAATAATTACAAAATTTGAGTCGAAATTTTCTTTTGCATAATCTAGAATTTTCTCGGCGTCTTCAACTCTACAATCTACTATTAACCTAAATTCCATTTTTTGACCTGTTCTATCTATTGTCATATGGCAAGCTATGTTGAACGCTGAATTTTATCTTATTTTCATTATCTGTCACAGTCTCTTTTTTCTGGAAAACTATTAACCATTCATAAAAGTGTAAGGGCTTCTTATTTTCTACCTTGTTTTCTGCAAAATAACCACGTCTCTCAAAAAATCTCTGATGTAACGGTGTCAACCCTATGGATTTGCCAAATTGCAAAAGTTTGTCATAATTACTAAAACTATGGCAGATCTTTTTTTCAGTTATGCCAACCTCTGCTGAATATGCATCTGAGTCATCTTTATGATAATCATGTGATTTACCCGTGATAAGTATCTGACCTCCTATCTTAAGACATCTTGTCATATCGATAAGAGCTTTTTCTTGATCACACAGCTCAAAAACACCCCAACAAATTATGAAATCGAAAAATTCTTGAGGAAAACAAATACTTTCAGCACCACAATTTTTTAGAGCCTTGCAAATTGAACCAACTCTTACTTGAGCTAATTCTATGGCTTTAGAGCTATTATCTATTCCATATAATTCACATTTGTAAACATCGAACAATTCTTTTAGTAATCTACCTAAACCACAACCTATCTCTAATCCTTTCTGATCTTTTTGAATTTTTAAAAGTTTGATATATTCTAGAAAAATATCAATACCTGCACCTGTGAAATTAGCTTCTCTTCCCTGATCATCATATCCACGTACTCCATAATTTTTTTTTAGATATTCAACATACTCATTTGATTGAAGATAATCCATTATTATCACAAATTATGATTATCTATTGACTCTTTTGGTGTGATTGAGTAACACGATATCTGTCACATATCTGTAAATTCAAATATGCATTGAAGTTTAGTCTAGTTATCATATTTAATCAGGTAATTTTGTTCTGGTTTATAAATACGATTTGAATTTATATTGGTGATATATTTGTCGAAAATCTTATCGTCTTTTTTTGTAAATCCTGTTAAGGAATTTTTGAACAACAGAGAGCTAATTTTCTATATGGTAAAAGCAGATCTAAAATCTAGACATTTTCGAAAACTATTAGGTCCCTTGTGGTGGCTTTTTGAACCATTAATGATGTCTTTCGTTTATCTATTTCTCACAACTATATTGTTAAAGTCATCGTCAGGTTCTAATCAACTACTTTTTATTTTAATTGCAGTCATTTCTTGGAGATGGTTTTCAAAATCTGTTGATGAATCACCCGCGATGTTGACTTCATATGGAAGCGTCTTGAGCAGAACAAATCTACCATTACTTCCTTTTGTTTACGTATCTACAATTGTAAATTTGATATATTTTTTGGCCGGTCTATCTGTGGTCTTTGCTATAATTCTATTATTTGGTGTACATATTACCTCTAACATCATCTACCTTCCATTTGTAATGCTTGTTCAAATTTCATTCATAATTGGAGTTACTAGCATATTGGCACGGGCAGGTGTTTTCCTTAAAGACTTGGTTAGCGCAACATGGGTGTTTACGAGTATTTGGTTTTATTTATCTCCAGGAATTTATTCTGAATCGTTGATTCCAGCTGGATGGAAATTTTATTATAATTTGAATCCATGGGCTACAATTTTGCCTGCATATCGTTCTATATTGTTGGGAGGAGATCTTCCAGACTTTGCTAGGCTAGCTATATGGTTTGGTATATTTCTAGTCATGGCTATAATAGGATTGAAGATTGTTAGCAGAAATAGGGGGAGAATCTACAAGGTACTTTAAGATATGTTGGAACAAGAATCTGAAATAAAATTATACGCAAACGCCCTTGTTAATATGAAAAGGGGAGAAATTACAGGCGGGTTAAAACAGCTTCATGACTTGCTATCAAAAAACTATGATGGACTATCAACAATTTTAGAATATGATGCTATGACTAGCAACAAATTACCTGAAAATATTGACAACAATTGGATCCATGCTGGAGATGGCGAGACAAGGATGGTGGGAAGACAACTACAACTAGTAATTGCAGGCGGGAAAACTGAATCTGTTTACGAGTACGTCTTGAATGTCTCAGAAGGGGGAATCATGGTCGATTTCATAATGCAAAGATTTGGTGGGGGAGAAGAAAATTGTCACCTCTTAATTGATACAAAAATTGGTTCCGAATTAATAAGATTCAATCAACATCATGTTCATTTATCTAGTAATCACACCACAACAGAAATTGACTTTAGTATTTTTCATGCATTTAGATTAATAATAGAAAATGGAGTCGTGGCATTAATAATTGATGGTAAGTTATCTCTTTTTTCAAAAGCTGTTGATAATAAATCTCTGAATAAAATTGCCTTTGGTTGTACTAAAGGTCTTACCAATGCTGATGTCGAAAGTGCATGGACTCTATTTCGCATAAGTCATGGCAACAATATCTTAAACAAAGTGATGCAAAAAGGAATATCGGATATATTTCTGACTGAGGCATCCAAATTCTATGACTTGGGCAGAAATGCTTCTGCAGTTAGAGAGTTATCAAAACTATTATTATTTGAACCTCAAAATCAACGAGGCATAGAATTATTGTATGCAATCATGACTAGAATCCAGGTCCGAGATCCTGCACTTTATCTTTTAGATGAATTAATTGATCTATTAAATAATCCAAATCTTTCTCTACACTGGAAAGAAAAAAGAAGTATTGTAACTAGTCATACGGTAATAGAAGTAAATGATGTTGGAGTAAAGTTCTTGACAAATATTGAGAGTGGAACCCTTGCAGGCAAGTGGGATTCTTTTTTTTCAAGAAATCGAAAACAAGCAAAGTATTTCTGGGCACTCCGCAATGTTTCCTTTTCAGTTTTGCAAGGTGAAATAGTGGGAATTATAGGTTTGAATGGTTCAGGCAAATCTACTCTACTGCGGGTGATTGCACAAATTTTGGTTCCTGATGAAGGTATGGTTAAGGTTAGTGGACATCCAATCCTATTGGCTCCTGGAATGGCCTTTCGAGAAGAATTATCTGGTAGAGAAAATATCTATCTTGGATGTCTTTTCATGGGCATGAAGAAAAAGGAAGTCACTGAACAATTTGATGATATTGTAAAATTTGCTGAATTGGAAGACCACATCGATAGGACATTCAAATATTATTCAGATGGTATGAAATCAAGACTGAATTTTGCAGTTGCAACTCATTTACGTCATGATATATTATTATTAGATGAACTTCTCGGTGCGGGGGATATCACATTTAACAGAAAAGCTGCACAAAGAATGGAGGAGATGGTATTGGAATCTAAGACTGCGGTAATAGTAACTCATTCTACTCAATTTGTGCGTGAACATTGTACAAAGGCAATTTACATGCAAAAAGGTAATGTAAAATATCTTGGAGATCCAGATAGAGCTGTGGATATGTATCTATTAGATGGCAGAACTGACGCTCCAATATGATGACTTGCGAAGTTGTTAATTTGGTCAAAAATTATAGTATGAAGAAAGCAACAAGAAACATGATCTGATTCTGATTGTTATATGTTGACAGATATTGTGAAGACATTATTTTTATCTACATTCATTCAAGATCATATTTTTATTTTTGAAAAGTATGTGACATGCTTATATAAGCGCCAAAATATTTTGCAGATATGACGAATGTTTCACGTTCTAGACTGGATGATATCTATTCACTTTCAAGCAAGATTACATGCAAAGAATTTGTTGAACGTGTTTCTGGAGGACAAAGAATATTTGAAAAAGTTCTACATGAATATACAAAATATGTAGACCCTTACACCGGCAAAGTCAAAAATGAATACATTACTATGAGAGACAAATGTCCACTTTGCTTTTCAAAGAGTTTTGGTTATCTTTTCACAAAAGATGGATTTGATCACATGCTCTGTAGTTCTTGTGATATGATATTTACACTACAGATACTTGATAATGCCAAAACCCACTACCTGGAAGAAGGTGGTGAGGGTAACGCCTATGGGGAATTAAAAGAAAAACCAATCATCGGTGAAAATGACAAGAAGAAATATGAAATCGTTTTTGAGGATCTTGAAAAATATGCAAAAATTAAAGACATTTTAGATGTCGGAAGTCAAGTTGGAACTTTCCTACAATGGGCAACTGAAAAGAAAATGAATATAATTGGACATGAATATCATAATCCACTTCGTACAGAGGCTCAAAGAAGAGGCTTTTCTGTATTATCTGATAATTTAGAAAAAGTGTCATTTGACAAACAGTTTGACCTGATCACAATGTGGGACTACATTGATCACGTCTTAAATCCACATGATGTGATAAAAAACCTAACAAAATATCTCAAAAAAGGTGGCCTATTTTTTTACGCAATTAATAATTTGGATAGTCTATCTGTAAAAATTCTACATGAATACAGTCCTAATTTCATAGGACCACATCATACCATGCATTATGGAATAAACCAACTCAAGAGGTTGATGGGTAATGAGTATGAGTTATTGGAATCAGAGTCGTATGTATCAGAACTAAACTGGATTTCTAATTGGTTATCATTTAAGAGTCCGATGTTTGGAGATGCACCATTGGCATTTGATCTTTTTGATCCAAAGAAAATTTGTGAACTTGGTATGGGTATCAAACTTAACGCTATTTTTAGAAAAAAGTAATCTATTTTTAGATATTATGTAATGGAAATCAAAGATGTATCAAGATATTTTGATACTGAATGATGTATAACCTACACAAATTTTTCAATTAATAGTAGGAATTCTTAATAAATTAACTTACTTAATCGGAAATACAATGCGTTTTAAAAACTGGAAACAAACAATCAAGATTGGAAAGCATGTTCTGGGAAAAAATAAACCTGTATTCATAATTGCTGAAGCTGGAGTAAATCATAATGGAAAAATTAGTCTAGCAAAAAATCTAATTAATGCAGCCATTGATTCAAACGCTGATGCCATAAAGTTTCAAACTTATATCACGAACAAGCTTGTCTCAAGGAAACTTGCTCCACAAATGTACAAAATGCTTGAAAAATATGAATTTGGAAAAGAAGATTTTGCAGAGCTTAGGGATTACGCAAAAAGTAACAGAATTATTTTTAGTTCGACTCCATTTGATATCAAAAGCTGTGACTTGCTTGAAACGTTAGGTGTACCATTCTACAAGCTTGGGTCTGGAGATGTAGAAAACATCACATTGATAATACATGCATCAAAAAAGAAAAAACCCATTCTTCTCTCTACTGGAATGAGTAACAATCAGGAAATCACAGAGGCACTTCAATCTATTTCATCATACAACAACAATGTTATCTTGATGCACTGTACCTCATTATATCCAGCCAATTTTAATGAAGCAAACTTGAATGTAATTCCTACAATGAAAAAGAACTTTGGAATTCCTGTAGGGTATTCTGATCATACATTAGGATGTGAGGTTAGTCTTGCAGCGGTCTCACTTGGAGCATGTGTGATTGAAAAACATCTTACACTTGACAACAAGATGCAAGGGCCAGATCACAAGGCCTCCCTTGATCCCAAAACTTTCAAAAAAATGGTGGAATCAATCCGAAACATAGAAGAATCGTTTGGAAGTAGCGCCAAAAAAGTACTACCAAGAGAGGAGAACACAAAAAAGATTGCACGACGAAGTATAATGTCTATCCGTGACATCCCAAAAGGTAAGAAGATTGACCAATTTGATGTTGATATCCTAAGACCTTATGGAGGGATTAAACCCAAATATTTCAATAAAATTATTGGAAAAAAATCAAAGACTTTCATCCGGAGTGGGATCTTTATCTCTTGGAAAATGCTATAGCTCAAACAGTCCTACTTTTCCTTTTGTGATTCTTTCAAATGCGTCTCATATAATACTTGGGCATCTTTGTTAATTTCTAGAAGCTTTGGATTGTCAGTGAGAAAATCAACTATTGCATCCAGAGTTATTATCTCATTTTCTTGGTACAATTCATTAAAGATCTTCTCTATTAGATCAAAGTCTTCCTTGTAATCCAAAGTTAGTCTTATCTCTGGCCTTTGGAGTTTTTTTTCAGGAACTACAAATGATTTTGTTAATTCTTTTCTCTCTGTAAACAGACTTCCCCATACCTCAGTATTAGTTACAGTCTTTGTCTTGCAGACCTTCTCTAATGCCTCTCTTTTGATACAAAACGGTGTTGCCCCAAGTGGTGCATCTTTTACAATGATATAGTCAGCACCAGTTCGTTCAAACTCATTAACACACATGTCTACAAGTTCTGGGTCGCAAAATATGTCATCTCCATCCACTACTATGATAAAATCCGTTGAAAATTTGTATGCTGCATTTAGATATCTGTCAAGCTTGTCATCCTCACTTCCCCTAAAGAAATCTATCTTGTTTTTCTTTGCAATATCTACAAGAATATCATCATCGGGGTTGGTAGATGTGCACAGGACTATCTGTGATACTTTAGTTGAAAATTTCAATCTACTTATGAGATGGTCTGTAAGGGTTTTGCCCTTTACAACCTTCAATACTTTGCCAGGAAATCTTTTTGCTTTGTTTCTTACAGATAAATAAATGGCGTATCTCAATTAATTAAACGACCTTTTCCAGAGTGATTCCATCATCTTTTTTGATATCTCTATTTGCAGTTCGTCCAATTATGGAATTTCTATGGTCTAATTCCAGTCCTTCATCAGATCTTTTAGCTGTTATCTTTTCAGCTGTAATCTTTTCACCTTTTGCAATATCTGTCAAGGCAACTATCCTCTTCATTGATACTGATCTGTAAAATAATTCGTCTTTGCTTAACTGTTTGATATGTGGATTTTTTAACGAGTCTTCTATCTTTCTAATCCATTCTACTAGCTTGATTATTCCGTCCCTGTCAAGTGCAGCTTCATAGTCTTCCCCCTTTAGACTTCGGTCGTGAGTCACATGTTTTTCTATTAAATTTGAACCTGCCACCACCCCTGCAATTGGAACTACGAGGGCAAGTTCAGAGCCTCCATCTGTATGGTCTGCCATCCCTGCAGGTAGACCAAATGTACTTTGTAGTGTCTTGATGTATCCAATCTTTGCATTTTCTATAGATGTTGGATATGTCTGAATTCCATAAAGTAAACAAATGTCCAAATTTCCGGTCTCTCTTATCCATCCTATTGCTCGGTCTATCTCCCCAATGGAGCATCCTCCAACATTGAGTATGACTGGCTTGTTATTTTTGGCAACTTTCTTAATCAATTCTTCTTCTGCCATGCAAGAAGGATGCAATGCATAAAGATCCGGTTCTAATGTGGAGACAAATTTCTCACTTGGAATGTCATTGCACAATGCACTAACTAAAAGTCCCTTTGACTTTGCGTATGGTATCAAAACCTTCCAAGCATCTTGTGATAGATTGATCTGTTCTAGATATTCATACAGTGGTTTTGTATTTGATGTCGAGGAGCTTTTTCCAACTCCAGCAGTATAATTTCGAACCATGTAATCTGGCATTGAGGTGATATGAAAATTAATTGCATCAGTTTTTGCATCTACTGCATTGTCAATGATCTTTTTAGCCTTGTCAATAGAGCCATCATGACCCCACGCCGTTTCTACTATTATGAATGTAGGATGTCCCGAACCAATGATCTTGTTTTTTATCTTTATCTCTCGCATGCTTGACGTAATAATCTAGAGAATATAATAGTTAACCAGATTTCTAAGTTGAAAGCAAAAATCCTCTTATGTTCTAGTTCTTTGCTAATGATATTGCAATCTCTGCAATTCTTCTTGATGATTGTCCATCTAATGGACCAAATACATCTGTAAATGCATCACTAACAAAACCGTTCTTTTTACTGTCCAGTAATTTTATCACATATTCATAAATTTGATCTGGTCTTTCTATTTTTGTTACCAAGTCTTTAACTAACTTGATATGATTTGACTCATCATAAAATTGAGATTCGGGATAATCCATAAATATTACGGGACAATTCATGGCAATCGCTTCTGAAAATATGCTACTGAAGCTTCCTACTAGAACATCTGATATTGCCAAGAGTTCAACATTGTGTATGTCTGTACTGGGATGAACAAATACAAATTTCTCATTGCCAAATTTTTGTACAAGTTCGATTATGTGATTTATTTTATCGCCAGACCATGGCTTTACCAATACAAAAGTCTGAGGAATCTCCTGAGTGATTTTTACCAATTGTTTTATGGTCTTGATAAAATTGTCTTCAAGGGTTACATAAACTCCAGGTGGGTGAAATGTACCAGCAAAAATTATGATTCTGCAATTTTTTGGTAATCCTAATCTTTCCTTGAGGAGTCCTTGGTATAGACTTGATTTTTCATTTACAAACGTATCCAATCTACAATATCCAGTTACATCTAACATATTTGGTTTGAATCCATATGATAAGAAATTTTTCTCATGAGTTTTCCCCCAAAGAGCTATTTTTTCTGGTATGGGAAATCCCAGTTTATTTTTACTTTCGATGTTTTGTAGTCCAAATTCTAGTTTGTTTAAAGCATGAATATATGGTCCTAATGCCTGTTGAACCCCCACGGTTGGAATCTGATTTAAAATACATGCTGCAACTATATTTCTAAATGTGCCCTCGTAATTGTTCATGACCACTACTAACGGCTTGATCTTTTCTACAATGTCTACAAAGATTTCAAAACTAAGTATTGATTTTATTGTATTTGTATAACAATCACAAAGATCTTTGATTAAAAATTCGGAGATGTCTATCCCTTTGAAAATAAATGATTTTTTGAAATTCTCATCATCATTTAATTCATTATTGAATTCGGAAATCAATCTAGTAAATTCGTTCTCAGCCTCAAAATGCTTCTTTTTTAGAAAGCCACTAAACGTTAGAGAATGTTTACCGTCTATTAATTTTGGAATTTTCAGAAAGCTTGTTCCGTGATACAAGCAAAATACCTCAAGTTTCTCACGTTGTGCAACAATTTGTAATGCTTGTGGAAGATTCTCCAGATATGGGTGATACTGACTTTTCTTATAATTCACAAGGGATCTGCGATTTTTTATCGCATCTGCCTCACAAATTATCAATATGGGGCGAATTACAGATTTTTTACCTGATAGAAAATTTGCAATTTTATTTATATAATTCCTCGGCAAGTTTCCTAATCTCTTATTGAAATTTTGTATTTTTTTATCGGTTTTTGCTATTGATGAATTCAAATAATCTGTGGCACCAGTATTGTGTGCAGTCAAACTTCCACTTTGGGATAAGGTAAGATCTGGTGAAACTCTCATGTTGGCTATAGTTAACGAGCCAATCAAGGCTGGCAATGAAACTAAACGTGAGACAAGTGATTTGTTTTGCGTTATTATTAATGAGAACGGTATTGCAATTGGAAGACTGAGCAAGACTGATCGTAATTTTACTAACCTTCGTTCATTATTTTTTAATAGTTTGCCTATTATGCGAATATCATTAGATCTATTTTCATTTTCCTCTACATGTATTTGTCCTTGTACATAGTCAAGATGTTTCATTTTTCTATGAAGATTTATCTTTACTAATATGGGCTTGTTCCATTTTTCTTCGCCATCCCCTACTGTGACAAAGGAATCAGCAGGATTTGTATCCAAAATGTAGTTTACTATTTCCATGAATCGAATAACCCTAAACGATTTTTCCTGTAATCCAATTTCTGCTAGCCACCAGATGGGAATTTCTTTGTAGACTAGTGATTCTATTAGAGATTTGCCTGTTTTAAGATTCGAATGTCCCAAATTGAGAATCCATTGATTTGATATTTCTCTAAATTCCTTACCATATTCTAGACCGTATTGTGATATGTGTTTTGAATTGTATGATGTGGGCAATTCTATTTCGGCATTTTTGGATAGGTTTACAATAGTTGTGACGGAATAATTCTTTTGGGTTAGTTTCTCAAGTACCTCTATCAAATGTCGTTTATCAGAAGTGAAGGTAAATAGTATGCAATTCATTATTACACAATTCTCCAAGATTCTAATTATTGAGTCTACTGGATTTGTGACAATGTTAATTTCTAAATTAGAATTTTTGCTTTACCGAAACGTGATGGTATAATTTTTTGATACTGTGTAATGCAAAACACGTACAAATTTTTCAATCAACAGATAGGAATTCTTAATAAATTAACTCATCTAATCAAAAATATAATGCGTTTTAAAAATTGGAAACAACCAACAATACGGGAAGGCAAACTGACAAAATGGAATTGGATGGTACAACATGCACAAAATTTGAAAATTGGAAAGTATGTTGATATTGGAGCTTTTACTTACATAAATGCCAAGTTTGCAGTCATAATGGAAGAGAATGTCGAGATTGGATCACATTGTTCAATTTACTCTTACTCTTCAATTGACAATAAAAAAGGTCCAGTTATACTCAAAAAGAATTGTAAGATAGGAACTCATTCAGTTGTGATGCCGAATGTTACAGTGGGAGAAAACTCTACTGTTGCAGCATTTAGCTTTGTTAACAAAGATGTGCCTCCAAATGTAATTGTTGGAGGCGTGCCTGCAAAAATAATAAAAAATATGAACAAACTACAAACATGACAAAAAAATATTCCAGGAGAAAAATTGCTGTAGTTACAGGAACAAGGGCTGAATATGGAATTTTAACATCGCTTTTACATGAAATAAAACAGAGTAAAAAACTTGAACTTTATCTGATTGTGGCAGGAACACATTTAGAAAAAAAATTCGGTTATTCCATTGAAGGAATAATCAAAGACGGATTCAAAATATCTAATACTGTACAAATGACTTCTGGAAATACTGGTTATGACATGTCTATGGCAACATCACAAGGAATTACACAATTTTCAAAAGTTTACGAAAAAATCAAGCCTGACTTTAATATCATACTTGGAGATCGAGATGAACCATTTGCAGCAGCTATTGCAGCTATGCACATGAACATGATCAATATACACATTCACGGAGGCGAGAGCTCAAAAGGTGGAATAGACGAATACATAAGACATGCAATAACTAAGATCTCAAATATTCACTTTGCAGCAACCAAACAAAGTGCACAGCGAATAATAAAAATGGGTGAAAACAAAAAATATGTTTTTGTGACAGGCTCACCTTCAATTGATGGTATAATGAATACTGAATATCTTACAAAGGATCAAGTTCTTGAAAAATTTGGATTAAAGGATAACTATGTACTTGCAGTGCAACATCCAGTTACTACTCAAACAAAAGATGCAGGCAACCAAATGAAAAAAACTCTTGATGCTCTAGTAAAATGGGGACAAGATGCAGTAATCATAGGGCCAAACTCTGATGCAGGACATCGTGAAATATTTCAATTGATAAAACAATATATTCAAACTTACAAATTTTTAAAATTCCACGTAAACCTATCACGAAAGGATTATCTCTCTTTACTAAAATATTGTGATTTTATAATCGGGAATTCAAGTAGTGGAATAATTGATGCGCCATCATTTAAGAAACCCACAATTAACATAGGCATACGCCAGATTGGAAGAGAGTCTGCATCCAACATAATAAACACACAACACAATGTAAATTCAATCATATTAGCCATAAGACATGCTCATTCTATTCCATTCCAAAAAACTTTACAAAAATGTACAAACCCCTATGGGGATGGAAAGGCTTCTAAGAGAATTGTCAAAATACTTGAAACTATACAAATCACTGATGATATGATTCAAAAGAAAATATCGTATTAGCGTATGGAAATCTTTTTACTTGTATCGATTATATCGAGAACACATTAGTTTGAAGATTACTAAATCACTCAAATATCTAAAACATGCAGAAAAGAGGATACCTGCTCTAACTCAGACATTTAGCAAGGCAGCATTTACCTTTGTCAAGGGGGTTTATCCTGTTTACGTAGACCATGCTTATGGAAGTCATATGGTTGACGTTGATGGCAATGACTACATTGACTATCTCTGTGGTCTTGGTCCGATAATTCTAGGATATGGTTACAAGTCCGTAAATGACGCCATAAAGGAGCAGCTAAAAAATGGCATACTATTTTCATTGCCACATAAACTAGAGCTTGACCTTGCAGATACAATATGCAATACTATTCCATGTGCAGAGATGGTAAAATATTCAAAGACTGGTTCTGATGCAGTAACACTTGCAATAAGGGCTGCAAGGGCAATCACAAAAAGAGACAAAATTGCGTACTGTGGAACCATGGGAGTACAACATGATTGGCAGACTACGCTGACTACAAGAGATTATGGAATCCCGAAATGGAACAGAAAACAGATCGAGGTCTTTGAATATAACAAAATTGAAACACTTGAAGAAATTTTTGAAAGAGATGGAAAAAATATTGCAGCAGTATGTATGGAACCCACAATGTTTGAACTACCAAAGGAAAACTTTCTCAAGAAAGCAAAAGAGATTGCTCATAAAAATGGAGCCGTATTGATCTTTGATGAAATTGTGACAGGATATCGTTTTGCAGTTGGAGGAGGGCAGGAAAAATTTGGTGTTATACCTGACATTACCACATTGGGCAAGGGACTTGCTAATGGTATGCCACTTGGAGCAGTAGTTGGAAAAACTGAATTTATGAAGATATTTGACGACGTGTTCTTTTCATCAACAAACCAAGGTGAGACATTGTCTTTGGCAGCTGGCAAGGCAACTATAGATGAAATTAAAACCAAAAATGTTCCAAAATATCTCTGGAATATTGGAACAAAACTGATGGACGGTTATAATAAAATAGCAAAAGAAAATGAAACAGGAATTAGCTTTACTGGCTATCCAATTAGGATGAAGCCTATTTGTATAGATTCTGATGGAAAAGAGTCACTTGAAATCAAGAGCTTGTTACTACAAGAAATGGTAACACGTGGAGTATTCCTTCATCCTGGAGTTGACTATATTGGATTCTCTCATACCTCTGATGATGTCAAAAAAACACTTGATGCCTTTGAAGAGTCAGTCGAGGTTATCAAAAAAGCTGTCAAAACTAATACTGTGAAAAAACAACTTCGTGGAGACATAATAAAACCAGTATTTCCTCCAAAGAAAAAAGGTGGCAAGAAATGAAGTTTTTAGTTGTGGGATTGGGAAGTATGGGCAAGCGAAGGATCCGCAACTTGATGTATCTTAATCATACTGACATAATTGGATGTGATACATCCCAAGAAAGAAGATCAGAAGTAGAATCCAAATATTCTATCAAGACTTTTTCAAATCTGGATGAAGCCTTTGCACAAAAACCGGATGCTGTGATTATATCAACTCCTCCTGAAAAACATTATGATATTGCAGTAAAGACTGCAGAACAAGGATTTCCATTCTTTATGGAGGCAAATGTAATTCCAGATGGTTTTGAAAAAGTTGTATTAACATGTTCCAAGAAAGATGTATTCTATGCACCATCATGTACCATGCGATTTAATCCTAGTCTAAGAAAAGTAAATGAACTTGTTAAAAATAACAGCATAGGCAAAGTCTTGGCATTTGTGTATCATGTTGGACAATACCTTCCTGACTGGCATCCATATGAAGATTATAGAACATTTTATGTTAGTAAAAAAGAAACGGGTGCTTGCAGAGAGATAGTTCCATTTGAACTAAACTGGTTATCTTGGACATTTGGAGATATAACAAATCTTGCTGCAATGAAAAGAAAAGTATCAAAATTAGAATCTGATATAGATGATATCTATGCCACAATTTTAGAATTTGACTCTGGCATTGTGGGAAATTTAGTAGTTGATGTGTTAAGCAGAGTACCATATCGTACTTTGAAGATAATTGGTGAGGAGGGTGTAATAACATGGGAGTGGATAGAAAAGAAGGTCCGTGTATATCATACATCTACAAAATCATGGGATGAACATGTAGAGCCTCCTGGAATTAAGATAGAAGGATACGTTGCAGAAGAAAACCAGTACATAGATGAAATGTCCTCGTTTGTATCAGGACTACATGATCCATCAAATTATTCACATAATCCACAAAGTGAGCAGAGAATACTTGATATTTTAAAGAAGATAGAAGAGAGCTCTGAACAGGGGATGCACACAACAGTAAAACAAAAAATCAAATGAGAATTCTCTACTTTACACAGCTATTCTATCCTGTACTCTTTGGTGGTGGCGAGTACATCTTTTACCAGTGGGCAAAAGATCTCTCAAAAAAAGGCCACCAAGTTTTTGTCATAACACAGCGATTGGAAAATACCTCACCTCACGAAACAGTAAACGGAATTGAGATATTTCGAGTAGGATCTCCAGTAAAACTATCTGGAACATTACCTATAGGGATTACATCAAACCTATCATTTTTGATATCATCGTTTTTCAAAGGAATTGATATCGTAAAAAAGAACAAAATAGATCTAATCCACTCAAATACATACATTCCAGTATTTGCAGCCCACTTGTGTTCTAAACTGACAAACAGGCCGCACATTGTTACAATGCACGATGTTTACTATTCCGCCAAGGACAATTTTTGGAAGTCTTGGTCAAAACAAGAAAAAATATCTCCAGTTTCCGGAATCCTAGGCCCAATAATCGAAAAACTGATAGCAAAACTGTCTGTCACATTTCATACTGTAAGTGAACAAAGCAAACAAGATATGCAGTCTTCTCTTGGAATAAAAAAGAAAATCATGGTGATTCCAAACGGTATTGATCTAGACGAATATGACATACAAAATAAAAACACTGAAAATCAAGTCATATTTATCGGTAGACTGGTATTTTACAAGAATGTAGAGATGCTACTTGGGGCATTTGCAAAGGTTATACAAAAAATTCCAAACTCTAAATTAATTATAATTGGAGATGGACCTCTAAAAATATTTCTTGAGAAAAAGGCAGAATCATTGAAAATCAAAAACAACATAAAATTTACAGGAAATATACCTGATTCAGAAAAAATTGACCTGTTATCTAAATCAAGATTTTTATTAAATCCAAGCCTTGTGGAAGGATTTGGCATTGTGGTACTTGAGGCATTTGCCTGCAGAAAACCAGTTCTCGTATCTGACACAAAACCCCTCTCAGATCTTGTGGCAAATTCTGTAGATGGATTCATTGTATCCTCTCATGATGTAGATGCCTGGGCTGAAAAAATAATCCAGTTACTGTCTAATCCCAAACTGTGTGATACCATGGGAGAAAAGGGAAGAATCAAGGCATCCGACTATTCAATTTCCAAATTGTCTGGTAAAATGTTGGAATTGTACCAGTCCGTGATTTGACGGGATTCGATTTTATTCTGTATCTTGCCTAGCCTTTATCGCATTGGAATACATTTCTATGATCTTCTGACTCATCAATTGCTCGCTGTATAGGCTATCGAGGGTCTTGTTGCCATTTTTCCCCATTATTGATGATTCTTGTAGATTACTTGACATCCTCAACAAATACTCTGCCCAAATTGCATCATCATGAGAATCCAAGACATAACCAGTGGTACCGTGTGATACTATGCTAGACATGGGTCTAACGTTTGAAACCAAAACTGGCCTAGATTGAGAAAATGCCTCCAAAATTACAAGCCCAAATCCTTCGCACAAGCTAGGAAATACAAGTGCATTGGAAGATGCGATCATCTCCATCTTTTCATTTGAGGTCACATATCCTATAAATTCTACATTTGATTCCAGTCCTAGACTTTTCACAAGTTTCTCCAAGGTTTTTCTGTAAGGCCCGTCACCAACTATGGATAGTTTTATCCTGGGTTCTTTCTTTTTTGCAATGCTAATTGCCTTGATTATAACTTCAAGATTTTTATAAAATACCAGTCTACCTACATGCACAAACCTCAAAGGATCTATCTCAATCTGTTTCTCTTGTGATCTATTTTCTATTGCATTGTAAATTATATGGATTGGATCTCTTGCACCAAATTGTATCAAATCATCCCTTGTTGCCTCGCTTACGGTATGAATGCAGTCATGCCTGATCTTTACCATTAATTTTTCAAAAAATGGAGCCAAGGCTACATTTATTCTTGATACGTTGCTTTGTATGCCCCATTGTTTCCAATAGTTTCTTCCACAAAGCGAAAACACATCATGTATTGCTATGATGTGCGGTGCTGAGGTAAGACTTGACAATATGGATCCAGCAAGAGATGGCGCAAAATTATTCGAGTGAACAACATCTATCTTTTCTTTTTTTATTACTTTCAAACCTGCTCTAATGGCATTAATGGCATATCTTGCATTGTCTACAAATCCTGGCGGAAGTCCTCCCTTGTATTGCAGAGTGGGTGCAACAAAAATTAATTGTACATTTTTGTGAACCTTGTAATCTTCATCTATTATTTTATTTGTTATAACAAATACATTGTGTCCTTTTTCTGCAAGATTTTTTGCAATCAAGCTAAAGATATGTTCTCCACCTCCTCTAGTGGTTGAAAAAAACTGGGTCAAAAGAAGTATGTTCATTTTGATCTCATTTTACTTTTGTATGTCATATAACTATGCTTTTGGGTAAATGTTACCAAATCTCAAAGATGAAACTAGAAAGATCTGAAGAGTAATTAACTACGCATGGAACTAAAAATCATGACAGCCCCAGTCATCTGGCTTACAGGCATCCCGGCTTCTGGAAAAACCACTCTCTCAATACTTTTACAAGACTATTACAAAAGCAAAAACATACCAGTTGACATACTAGACGGTGACGAAATAAGAAAAACACTAAGCTCAGATTTGGGATTCTCACCCAAAGACAGAAAGGAGCACAATAGACGAGTAATCATTCTAGCAAAACTGTTATCAAAAAATGGTATTACTACAATTGTTCCACTGATATCACCATACGAAGAAACAAGGCAAAACGCAAGAAAAGAGATTCCAAACTTTGTCGAAGTATACGTAAAAGCTTCTCTGGAAACATGCCAAAAAAGAGACCCAAAGGGATTGTACAAAAAAGCTAAAGCAGGCGAGATACAAAACCTAACTGGACTCTCATCACCATATGAAGAGCCAGAAAACCCAGAACTGGTCCTTGATACTGAAAAACACTCAAAAGAAAAATGCCTTGACATGATTCTATCCAAGCTAAAAACTCTTGGATATCTGTAAAACTCTATTCCTTGTCTAGTAATAAAATTAGAGATTCTGGTACCTTCACGGGTCATAATTCTCCGTGTTACCAGTCGGGACAGACGGTTTTCGTCTTTTCCAAGTCTGAAAGAACTTTAATCCTTTTTCCTTGTGAATTTTCCTTTGATAAATCCTGCATTTACTTCAAACGAGTCCAATTCGAATGGAAATCTGCCTTGCGGTTTCTTGATTTTGAATTTGAACAGATCAATATCACCTTGAAATCCATTGGCTGTGGTGAAACTAATTGTGCCATTTTTCTTACCACCTTTTTTGTCAAGAATCAGATGAACTGTTCCATTATCTACTACTAATCGTACAGATATCTCACTTCCATGTTCTAGAAATTCATCATAGTCAGTCAATTCAGATTTGGCTTTTTTGATTGCCATGAAAGAAAAATGGCTTTCATCTATTAAAACTTCAAAAGCCCCGTAATTGAACATCTATCCAAAACACTCCTAAAGTTAACAAGACCTTGTTTTGACACAGATTGACGCAGTTATCCTTCCCATATGATGATAGTCTAATGCTATGAGACACGAGTTGTTGAGTATGACAAAAACGTGATCTAATATTGATTCTATGAATTTCATATTAGAAATAGTATGTCTTCCTAATTGTTAAATAATAGATATTGTAACCTCACATCGTTGTTTGGGATTGTGCCGTACGTCAGGCATTTTAGAACAATGTTAGCTAGTCCTTTTATGCAAATTTCGCCTATTATAAGTATGAACTGTGATGAACTACCTCATTCTATGACTTTGGAATTTAGGAATCTAGGATATGTTTATAGGACGAATTTTAATCATGGAGCGTACGGTGTATAAAAAATGATGCGTTTAGGACTCACACAAGATGAAGTAATTGCAAAAGAAGTATGTGCCAAGATAACTCGTGTAATGGGTGTAGAACAATTTGGCAATGAGATTGCCATACGAAGTGCAAAGGAAATTGTTGAAAAAATCAGAACACAAATAGGAAACGAACATCTGGTACAAGCAATAGAAACAGAACTAAAGAATTGTCACACAAACGTTCAATGGCAATTTGCGTAGAAATATTTTTTATAATCTTTAATTTTTAATGTTATTTTACTGTGAAGATTGATGTTCAATTTTAACTTGTATAGTGTTTGATTCTATCGTTGTATCAGTAATGTGTCCTACTGCAGATGCTGTAGCTTTGAAACCATGTTGAAAAACAGCGATGAGTCCAAAACAAACTACTATTGCAGTAACACAAAGCATTGTTAGAACCATTATGGATGCATATGTGTATTGAGAAAGGTCATTGACAAATGCAGACCAAATGACATAGAGATGCAACAAAATTTCACATAATATTGCTGCGTAGATTATCATACTACATAAAAGTTGATGATTTATTGTAGCACTTGGTTTAAAATTAATTGCAAGAATAGACCCAAAACCTGCAAACCCTATGATAGTTGCAGAACTGATCATCACTTCACCGCTTGGTATTTCATTTGAATTGGTATTGTTTGAGGTTGTGTCTGCATAACTCTGTGAAAAGGAGAAACAGACAAGCACTAATGTTGAAAATATTATAATTGAATTAATCTTATACAAACTCATTCACATCTCCAAAATGGAGAAGTTAAACCTTGTGAGTATTTTTGCCAAACATACTTGTATTTTGTACCGTAATTGATCATAAACTCGCCCGCTGAATCAAAGTTTTCCACTTGTCTTGTCCCTGAATCTCTATACCACAAGCTTGTGCAGGTGTCTTACTGTCCAAGCTCATGTGTGGTCTAATGTAGTTATGGTATAGTTGATAGCCATTAATCATGACTGAATCAGGCTTTTTCAAACCCCTGACTACTTTCTCTCTGTCTCGAAATTCACCGTTTAGACGTTCCATCTTGTTATTGTTCATGTCGCCTTTGAAGTGAATATGTCGTATGTGTTTTGACTGGGGTTTTTCCCTAGTGTAAAATTCTTTTGTGAATGCTTCTGCAAAGTTTCTAGCTCCATCGGTAATCAGGATTTCAGGTCTTTTACCAGCTACTTGCTTCGCCTTGACGAATAACGGTCTTACATCCTCTGTATACTTGCTATCTGATACCTGTTTTGCTATCCAATAACGAGTTTCGTCATCCATTAGGGCATAAAGATATTTTGTATTCCCTCTTACTTTGATGAAGATCTCATCAGCTCTCCATGTACTTGACACTTGTGGAGTTATCTGTTCAAGATACTTTTCCATCAATCCAATGTATTTTTTGATCCACTTGTAGACTGTTTTGTGTGAAATCTCAACGCCTTGTAATCTTAGAAACTTTTGGACATTCCTTAGAGATTCACCAGTAAAGTACAACTGCATCGCTGAAGTAATAGTTTGAGGGCTTGATCTCATTCCTTCAAAACCTAGATTGATTGTAAACCGTTTGTTGCAATCTTTACAGGAAAATCTCTGCAAGTTGCCATACTTGTTGTGTCTTAATCCGTGTTTTACAATTCTGTCAGAATGACATTTTGGACAGATTGAAGTGTTAAGCTGTTCAATTACAACCTGTTTTCGTTCAACTGTATTTCTTATGGTTAAGCTGATTTCTAGACAGTGTGTATGTTTGCAACAGACTTTGCGATAAATGCTATCAGGACAGGTACAAACCCAGCCTGATTTTGTGCTAAAGAGGTCATACCAAGTATCAGAACTTTGGGACTTGACCTGATAGTGAAGCTCATCTACTCGCCTGACCTGATCTGGTTTGTCAGCGATTTCTTTTCCTTTTGTTTGTCTATTATTTTGTTTCATTTTCGGTACCTAATATTAGGTACCTAATAATATAAACTTTTAGGTACCGAAGATTTATCTAAGTGTCTGACATAGGAATAATGTGAAATTACAAAAACAATCATCAAGAAAATATAATGAAAAAGAATATGAAAAATGGGTTGTTGTCATACCGACTGAAAAGATCAAAGAATCAGGTTGGAAAGCAGGTGAAGAATTAGAAGTGGACTTTAAAGGAGATAAACTACTAATAAAACGTAAAAGCTCCAATTAATTATTTAGTTTGCTTTTGTTTTGATATAAATCCATTTAGAAAAGATGTAAGTTTTTCATATGATTCTATTGCTTCAATTCTTATCTTCTCACTATCTTCCTCACTTGCCATGTGAATATCGCCATCAAAAGGAATGTACCAAATCTGTGCAACAGAATCTACAGATTTGTCCATTCCCTGCATAAAAATTGTATATATGATGGTTTTTGCAAGTACGGCTGTTTCTCTCATAGTTTTACCACTGTGCCATGCAGTTTTTAGAAATAATGAACCATATGGTTCACCATGACCAATAGCAAGGAATGTTGTTATTTCCTCAGAAATTCCAGTACTTGTGACATGATAAAGTTCAGCAGTATTCTGTGAGTTCTTTATTGCCATTAGAATCTCAAGTGAATCACCATGTACCCTGTCCTTGTATCTTTCATTTAGATGCAAACTCAAATCTTCTACAACATTGATCAGTTCATCCAATGATTTGATCTGTTTACTCTCAACATGTTCTGCTACCTGTTTTAAGAATTTCAAAAATACTCCTGTAATTCCAGCTGCACCGATTACTGCATTTGGCATAGCTTGGAATATTTTATCACCTTTCTCCTCATTATTATCTCGCAAGATTTGACTATCACTAACAAGTATTATTCCATCTTTACAAGTCGCACCCAAAATATAGGTCAAATCTCGTTTCTTATTATTTCGGTACCTAATAAAATGATCCTTGTTTACACTAATCATTGAAAATCATGTCCCGACTGGTAACACGGAGAATTATGACCCGTGAAGGTACCAGAATCAAATTAGAATATCGATAAATATCATAACAATCTCTGATACCTGTTGAATAACCAAAAAACGGTATGTATTATTTTTGTTGTAATAGTATGTTCTATCTTTTCTCAGGCAGCATATGCTGCAAATACCTTGATTGCAACAATTCCAGCTGTTGGTTTACATCCTCGGGGTATGGCATACGACTCTGCCAAGGGAGAAATTTTTGTGGCAAATATTGGAGACAACACCGTATCCATAATAGATGACACCACAAATACCGTAATTACAACAATTCCAGTAGGTTTACGTGCTTTTGGAGTAGCATACGACTCTGTCAAGGGAGAAATTTTTGTGACAAACCAAGGTGACAACACCGTATCCATAATAGATGACACCACAAATACTGTAATTGCAACAATTCTAGTCGGCACATCTCCGGAAGGAGTAGCATACGACTCTGCCAAGGGAGAAATTTTTGTGACAAATTTTGTTAGTAATTCTGTATCAGTAATAGATGACACCACAAATACTATAATTGCAACAATTCCAGTCGGCACATCTCCAGGCGGCGCAGCATACGACTCTGCCAAGGGAGAGATTTTTGTGACAAACGAAGCTGACAACACTGTATCAGTAATAGATGATGCCACAAATACCGTAATTGCAACAATTCCAGTCGGCGCAGCTCCAGAAGGAGTAGCATACGACTCTGCCAAGGGAGAGATTTTTGTGACAAACGAAGCTGACAACACAGTATCCATAATAGATGACGCCACCAATACCATAATTGCAACAATTCCAGTCGGCACATCTCCAGGCGGCGCAGCATACGACTCTACCAAGGGAGAGATTTTTGTAACAAATGCAAGTTCTGGTACCGTATCCATAATAGATGATTCCACCAATACTGTAGTTGCAACAGTTACAGTCAGTACAGGTCCAGTCGGGGTAACATACGACTCTGCCAAGGGAGAGATTTTTGTGGCAAATCTGGTGTCTGACAATGTATCAGTAATAGATGATGGCTCATCATCCTCATCTCCAGGCGGACATGATGTAACAATTTACAACCCACCAAGTCTTGGAAACGATTACCACTTCAAGTATGGTGGAGGGGTATCAATCAACGGAAAACCATTTGACATCAAAACATATCACAGCATAATTCCACAGCAGGTGCTTTCAATATACAAGCAAGCAGTATTTAATTTCACAATATATGACGAAAGAGGCGGAAACACCGTATCCCATGTTGGACTGTACCTTCACTTCAAGGGAGGCGTGGCAGCATCAAACGCAGACACGTGGATATCTTGGGACAAGCACAGTGGAGTTCAAGTACACGATCCAAACAAAATATTCTCTAGTGCAAATGTCACCACAACAACAGACACAAACTATCGCTATGCTACATTTACCGTAACACCACAAAAGACAATGCCTGATTCTTCACTTGTAATGAGAATGTGGGATGACAAGCTTGCATCAGGTGACATTCCAATATGGGGAGCTATCATAATCGTTGATCCAAACGCACCAGTACCGGTACAAAAGATACCAGACAACCAGTATGATGACTATGTCACACTAGAAAACATTCTAGATAAAGACGGATATGACATCCCATCACTTTTACACAAACAGTATGCAATGCAGGAAACCTATTCTTCAGTTGACATCAACTGGGTGTATGACAAGGGTACTGATAAGCTGACAATGATTGAAAGCGACAAGTCAGGAAATGTAATTGGTGATGTGGTGTATGATTTATTCAAAAAATCAGACCTGCCAACAGTCTCAGACCATGATTATGCGTACATTCCACAACAATTGAACCGAGATGATATTACCAGTGAACAGGCAGCAATGCAAACTGAGGCAGTAAAGGCACAAAATTATCTTACGCAAACTGATTATCTGGGTTCCAGCATTCCAAATTTCACACCATCAGGTGATGCAGTTCCAATACTTGATGGTTATACAAACTCCAAGACAACACAGCTGTACCATGATTCGTCTAATGAGAACACTGCAATGAAATCCGAGGCAGACAAGGCAGAGAATCTAGTTGCAAGTCTTGGACTGGTACGACAAAACAATTTTGAGAATTTAAAATAAAAACGTCAAAAGGTAAATTGTACAACTGACTGGTACAATTACAAGTTCACAGTCTTTGTCCATTTACGAATCAAAATCATAAATATGCACATATTTACCATGTTCAGTGCCAGTGCAAAAAGTAGGGGTTTATGTTATCACAAACAGGGAACACCCAAAATTCCCTGAATGTCAAAATGCCATAAAACGCGAGATGGGCAATTTTCCATTCTTCATTATACGTGATGGCACCACAAGGGCAGAAGGTCGTCAGATATGTATCAATGATGCACGCAAAAGGGGATTTGATTGGATATGTTTTGTCGATGATGATTTTGTGCTAAATGAGGGCTGGTGGGATGACGTATCGCAATACATGGACGATCCAAATGTTGGCATGATTTGGGGAATGAATTGGGACCATGATGATTCAAGGAAAAACTGGATAAACTATCTGCACTCTGTAACTATTCCAAACCTTGACATACGCGCACTAGTCAAGCGCAAACTTGACAAAAAGTATGATGTATGGTACCAAAAAACACATCCACCTAGAAAGGTCTCAAGATTTGATTATCCAGAATACCTAAAACATGAATTTGAACAGCGAGGGGCCACACATGATACATTGATCCGACTGGATGCTATACCCAAGTGGGTATCTATACCAAAGGCACTTCATGTATACGAAGACAAGTTTCTAAAACAAATAGCAGAGATCTCAGGCTTCAAGTGCATAGTAACCCAGACTGGTGGCATCCATTATGACATGACAAGATGGGATGGAAAATCAATAATGGACCAGTTTGATTATAACAAGATGTTTTATCATATGTCCGCAAGACGCAAAACAAGGGTATCATCACTGCTTCTTTCACCACTGGCGTTTTATTTTAGATACCGGTCCACTGGAAGTATCAGTACAGCACTTTATTTCTGGTGGTACCATTATGTCCTCTATAACCTTGCGTGCATCTTCTTGCAACCTCCAGTCTACAATTTAGATCCAGAGCCAATCAACATGATGCTCATGATGTTTGAGGGAAAAACATGCTATGACATTGGTGCCAATATGGGTTACACTTCTCTTATTCTGAGCAAAAATTTTGAGAATATCTATTCCTTTGAGCCTTCTTTGGCATACAAAAAATTAAAAAAAAATGTCTCTGGAAACAAGAAAATTCACACTTTTAACATTGCAATCAGCGACCATGATGGAAAACTAGTCATGGTAAAAAGGGAAATTCCTTGGAGGTCAGGTCAATTGGTTGCAGATGGAGGAACAATAGATGATGGGTGGGGTAAACTAATTGAAAAGGTTACCATGGATTGTAAAAAAATAGACAGTATGGACATGCCAAAACCTGATTTTATAAAAATTGATGTTGAGGGGTTTGAGCTTGACGTGATACGTGGTACACTGGAAACCATTCAAAAACACAAGCCCAGTATTTTCATCGAGATACATTCGTATGCTCTAGGATCCGAGATCAAAAATATTTTGAGTCCTCTTTATCAAATTCATCACGTGAGTCATCCACATTATGCAGAAGATGCCAAAATTAAAAAAGAGCATTATTTTCTTTTCTGCATTCCAAAATAATCCTAAACAGACTTGTGAAATGAATATCTTGGCATAGTGGCCCATCAAGAAATACCTAAAGGAATACAAAAGATCCAAGTTTCATCTCTTGAAGATTGATAATTTCTCGTGTCTTTATTCTGCTAAAACTTAATACCGTCTCAGTAATACTTAAACAGTAATACCGCGTAATATTACATATGAGTACAGTAGTTTCAGCAAAGATACCAAAGAAACTAAAGGAAAAGGCAACTCGTTATGGCATAGAAATAAGCCGTACTGTAAGGGATGCACTTGAAGAAAAAATAAAGGTGATCGAGGAAAAAGAACTGGCCAAGAACATGGATGAACTACGATCAACACTTGCACATTTGAAAAAAAATGACATTGTAAAGGCTGTAAGGGCATCAAGAAATGAAAGATAGACTCTATGATACAAGTGCCTTGTTTAATATCATGATAAAAGATGGCTCTGGTGCGTCAAAGATTCTAAGATCACAGAACATTTTAGATCTGACTGCATATGAGCTGGGAAATGCCATCTGGAAGCTTGCATATTTGCAAAAAAAGATCACACACCAGCAAGCATGCAAGATATTGGAATCATTTCTACTTTTACGCCAGACTATGCGCGTATTAGAAATTACTGGAATGGAAGAGGAAATAAAAAATCTTTCAATTGATACAGGCCTGACTTTTTATGATTCGGCATATGTTGTAGCTGCCAAACAAACAGGACTTGTACTTGTAACAGATGATGCTTCTCTTGCCAAGATTGCTGCAAAACATCTTACTGTTGTGGATTCAGACAAGTCCTTGAAATAGGCTTTAGGGTAAATAAATTGAAATTGCCAAAACATCTAATTCGAACATACCTCTGAGACCTAGCAAATTGAAGTCTGATATTACAATAATTGGTGCAGGGATTCTAGGTACATCTCTTGCATATTTTCTATCCCAAACAACAAAAAAAAGCATCTTGGTTCTAGACCAGGCTCCACAAGCAGGATTTCATACCAGTTCAAGAAACACTGGCAAGGTCCATGCACCGTTCCTGTACGACCCCGAAAAAAAAAAGATATTTGCAAAGTCAGCAAAGCTAGGCTTTGAAATGTGGAAACAATACTCTAAACAAAAAAACCTACCATTCAAAAAAGATGGTGTGCTAGAAGTAGCACTTGATGAACAAGGAATCAAGCGACTTGAAAAATACATGTCCTGGGGAGAAGCAAACGGATTACAAAAAGACGATATCGTTTTGCTTGATGGACAAGACGTAAAAAAACAAGAACCAGAAGTGGCATGTCAAAAGGCAATTTTTTGCAAAAGGGATGCATCAGTGGACTATGGCATCCTTACAAGATGTCTAATGGATGATGCAAAACAAAGTGGAACTATGCTCTTGCTTGATACTCCCGCAAAAGATATTTCTGACAAGAAAGATTTTCTTGAAATAAAAACAAATCATGATACCATCAAAACCGATCTTCTAATCAACGCAGCAGGTGGTATGGCAATTGACATTGCACATCAGATGGATACAAGACAAGATCTCACTGACATTCATTTCCGTGGTGAATACTGGCAGGCAGAACCAGAATACCAACATCTCACAAAGACTAGTGTCTATTCCGTACCAAAGCATCCCGAGTACCCATTTTTAGACCCACACTGGATTGTCCGCTCTGACGGAAGATGTGAAGTGGGACCAAACGCAGTGCCAGTCTTTAGTCCATATGGATACACTTTATCTGAAAATGTGAAAAAAATGCCATCAAAGGTACTAGAGATGCTCTCCTCTGGTGCTGGAAAAATGCTATTTGATTCCCAGTTTATCTCACTTGCTTCTGGAGAGATGTTATCATCAATATCCAAAACAGTCATGATAAACCGAGTCAAAGAATTTCTTCCAAAGGTTGATCCAAGTAAATTCAAAAAACGCGGAACTGCGGGAATTCGTGCATCAGTAATAGACAACAACGGCAAGTTTGTCCCAGATGCTGTGATTGTATCTGGCGAAAAATCATTTCATATACTAAACTACAACTCGCCTGGTGCAACAGGTGCACTACCGTTTGCAGTACATGTCATATCTGCAATGAAAGACCAAGGCCTAGTAAAAATAGAACAAGACCAGTGTGGGCAGTGGAGTTTTGGAAAGATATCTGAGATGGTATCGTCATAGATATACTAGATCAGATTTAAAAACAAAAAAATTCTTGTATTGATTATGAAACTAGTGTCAAGTGCAAAGTTCAGATATGTCAAAGTCTCAACAAAGGGACGGATAACAATTCCAAAGGAGATCCGAGATTCGCTTGATCTACAGGAAGGTGATAGAGTAATTTTTGCAAGTGAGAACGGACAGGCAACAATGAGAAAGGCTTCAAAACTCTCTGAGATTTTGCGCAGACAGAAACCATGGCAAGAGAACAGTGTCAAGTTGCAAAAGAAAATGCGTAAAGAATGGTGTAACGGAAATACGTATACAGACGTACTTTACTAGACCATTACCTGACAGTACTGGTAATCTTGTCATGATTATCTATTTCAAGACTTGTAACTATCATCTGCTCACTACCAATTCCCTCTGGCAGCCCAATCTCTTCTATGTAAAGCTCCACTGCCTCTTTCAAATTTTTTAGCGCTTCTTCTATTGTATATCCCTGACTTGCGACATCAATCTCAGGGGAGAGGGCCACATACTGTTTTTCTCCTTTCTTAATTATTGCAGTTAACTTCATCTTTTGGTCTATTGATTGGCAATACATTATTTATTGATTCTAAGGTTTGGTTGCCAAGGTAACATGGTGTCACATGCAAATTTTATCACAGGATGGATGAATCATGGTGTTCTTCAAAAAGATTCCAAAACCAGTTCTATTGCTTCAGTCATGTTGGTTTTTAATTCCTCTATCGTTTCGCCCTCGCTTATTGCACCGGGTATCTCCATGCACTGGCCTGTGTATCCTCCTTCTGGAGCCTCTTGAATCCTCATAGTAAATTTTCGTCCTTTCAGGGTGTGATAAAATCACTCTTGTCTGATATGTAGTTGAGCCATCATTTGGATAATTATGTCCCAAGCAAGACACACTAGATACATCTAATGATCTAATAGGTTACTTGTGGCAAAACTAGGAATCAATTATTTTTATTCCCTTGATCTTACTGAAATCTCCATCAAAGGTGGCAATTTTTTCAATATAATTTTCTTGCATGGTTGATATCGTTGTACAATCTGTAAAACTAAGGATAGTATCCTTTTGCTTGCAAAAAATATTCCATGCTTTATCAAAACTTGATTTTTCAATGTCAATTATTTTAAGTGATTTTAATACCTCGCCTATCTTTGATGCCTTTTCAATACTTTTGAGGCGAATCAAGCTTACTGTTACAACTTCTCCAAAAATATAGTCTGTAATACAAAGCGACTCGTGCATTTGTTTCATCAATTTCACTGCTTTGGAATGGTTTTGGTCTCTTGCATTAAAATAAGAAATAATAAAACTTGTATCTAGAATTATCATTTTCTTAAATATAATATGTCGTCTATTTCTTCACTAGTTTTCTCGGTTCCTTTTCCCCAATCAAAGGGTTTGGCTCTGAGAAATTGTGTTGAATCAATTTTCTCCAATTGTTCTTTCTGCCTCATCCATTCCTTCATTGCATGTGTTAGTGCCTGTCCCATTTTCATCCTGTCTGATGTAATCATGACTTTGAATTTTCTGAGTACTTCCTCATCCACATCTCTTACCGTAATCATGTTTTTCTTCACATGTATTACATGTATTACATATCTTATAAATTCATCTGGGATGAAAATATGTGATATTAAAATTTTCTGTGAAATTTGCTAAATTGGTGATTGCTGAGAATTGTTACCTGTTCACACAAGTCTACAACAAATGCTAATCACTAGAATCCAAAAAATGATCGTATCAAAGATACCAATGTCCTAAATACATCCAAAAATGATATCGTAAACACTTGAGAATTATTCCAATCCTATTTGCAATTACACTCATTACAATACCAAGTGCTGCATTTGCCCAAAGTGCAACCCAGATTACCATACTTACAGACAAACAGTCCTATGTTACAGGAGATACAATATCATTCTCCGGAACAATATCTTCACTTGGCGCAGCAAACAGTGCAGTATTCCAAGTGTTCAATCCGTTTAACGTACTTGTACAGATTGGCACTGTATCTGTTGCACCTGACGGGACATTTCATGGTACCATAAAAACAGAAGGCCAGTCTTGGGCAAATGACGGCTTGTATCAAATCAAGATACTGTACGTATCAACACCAATACTTGCAACGGCTACGGCAAATATTGCTTTCAAGACCCAGTCTCCTGTTGTACCGCCGTCTTCGCCCCCTGCATATGTACCACCAAGTTCACAACCATCCATTCCACAGTCTTCTCCAAGTACACAAACCAACGAAACAATTGTCACACCATCTGACACCCAGACTCCAATCCAGGAGCAAATCCAACAAAGAATAGATCTTGCCAATAATCTAAAACAACAACTTGATCAGGGTACCACTATGGAAATTCCTTTCTGGGTAAAAGATACTGCACAAAAGTGGCATGATGGTACAATTGACAATATTGGATTTAGTAAAGACATCCAGTATTTTATCTCAAGTGGGTTGGTCAAGACAGACCAATCCATAAAACCAACTGATACATTTGATCACATTCCATCATGGGTCAAGCAAGTGACAAGCTTGTGGACCCAAGGGACAATCTCAGATTACAGTTATGTGAATACCATCCAGTTTCTGCTCGATGATAACGTAATCAGATAGACTAGACATCAGATTTTAATGATACCAAAAAATCAAACAAGACAGTGAATTACATCATAACAGGCGGTGCTGGATTTATTGGAAGTCACCTGGCACGATATCTTGTAGAAAACGGCCACTCTGTTGGAATCATTGACAACCTGTCCACAGGAAATCTATCCAACATATCTGATATCATAGACAAGGTCTCGTTTCACAAACTGGACATACTGGATGATTCCATCGAGGATGTAATAAAAAACAGCGATGGAATATTTCATCATGCTGCATTGGTGTCAGTCCCAGAATCATTTGCAAAACCAAAAGAATACGAAAATGTAAACGTACTAGGAACCAAGAACATATTTTCTCTAGCAAAGAAATTTCATATCAAGACAGTATTTGCAAGCAGCTCAAGCGTATATGGAAATACAAAAAACATTCCAACGTCCGAATCTGAACCGCTAGACCCTGTAAACCCATATGGTATCACCAAGCTCAAGGCAGAACACTTGGCAAAAGAATATTCAAAAAATCTTGACATTGTTGGTCTGCGTTACTATAACGTCTATGGGAATGCCATGGTATCCTCAGGTGCAGGAGTGATATCGCAGTTTTACAAAAATATACAAAATCACACCCCATTGATAATTGACGGCAACGGAGAACAACTACGAGACTTTGTGTATGTACAAGATATAGTCAAGGCAACCGTATCTGCAATGGAAAAAAATACAGGTTCTAGTTTCATAAATATAGGCACTGGAGATACCATGTCAATTCTACACTTGGCAAATTTATTCATAAAATATTCTGGATCTAACTTGCAACCTATCTTCCAAGGGCAGAAGGAGGGAAACGTACTTGCAAGTCAGGCAGATATATCACTTGCAAAAAAATTGCTTGGATGGCAACCGCAAACTACATTAGAAGACTGGATAAAGAATTTATACAAATAATGAAACTTGTCGGAATCCCTGCATATAATGAACAAGGCACCATAGGGGATATGGTAAAAAAATCATTACAGTATTCTGATAAAGTAATTGTCATTGATGACGGATCAAGTGACAATACTGCTACAATAGCAAAACAAAGTGGCGCCACAGTAATTTCACACCAAAAAAATCAAGGATACGGAGCTGCAGTGATCACACTCTTTGACAGGGCAAGACAAGAAAATGCTGACATTCTTACAATAATTGACGGTGATGGACAACATGACCCAGGACAAATTCCATTGCTAGTAAATACATTGCAAGAAAATAATGTCGATGTTGTAATTGGTTCCAGATTTTTAGATAATAAATCAGATGCACCAGGGTATAGAAAACGTGGAATCAAGATAATAACATCTGCTGCAAACTTTGGTGCAGACTTTAAGGTAAGTGATGCCCAGTCTGGTTTTCGATCATATTCCAAGCGGGCAATAGAGTCAATCCATCCAACAGAGACTGGCATGTCAGTCTCTACTGAAATTTTACTCAAGATATCTAACAAGGGACTCTCAGTTGCCGAAGTCCCAATTACAGTATCGTACAATGGTGATACATCAACAGAGCATCCAGTGCCACATGGTATCGCAGTATTGATGAATACGCTCAAGTTTGTTTCAGTCAAACACCCAATTGCATTTTATGGACTTCCTGGAATTGCTCTAGTGGTAATTGGTTCTATCTTGGGCTATCAATTTCTTGATGCATATCTGCACAAGCAAGTTGTCTTTTTGGGCTCGTTTATGGCAGCAATTATTTTGTTTCTGGTAGGTACAATTCTCTGTGTCACTGCGGTCATACTGTTTTCAATGGCTACGCTAATTCGGGAAAAAAACTGAAAGATCTGATGGGATCAATAAAAAAAGGACAAATTTGTAAGTTCTTTATTGTACCATGACACAATTTTCATAAATTCGTCTCATGATATACAAATTACTTGATTATACACAAAAAAATGAACAATTCGTCCATTATGCTTATATATCAATTTCCGACCAAAAATTACAATAACTATGTACAACGAAACAATACGAAAAATAACTAGTCTAACACTATTAACAATACTTGTTGCAAGTAGTGCAGTCGTTGGAATGCCAAACGCATTACCACACGCATCTGCACAAACTTCAACAAACGCAAACTTGTTTGTCTCTGCTGAGAACTCTCAATTCAACAACTACTTTGCCGGTCCTCAAGTAATCCAAGTAGTCGTGGCTGATCCTGATATAAACAGATTAGACCAGGCTTATGGTGAACCTGTCGTAACCGTCAACGGTAAGAGATTGAGAATGGCTCAAGGCACAGACGGAAATTGGTATGCGTACTTTGCGGATAGAAATCAAGCAATTGCTGCAGGTAACACTGTAGAACTTGCAGGCAAAGGTCTAAACTTTGGTGGCTTCTGTGCACCAACAAGTTCATTTGCTCCAAAAGCAGGTGTAACTTTCACAGACACTAAAGGCTATACCATTGCAAACGGTGGCTATGGTTCGATAAATCATACAGACATTACTGGCACTAACGCACATGGTACAACCGGTGCTATCACATCTGGCAACTTGCCAAACTGTGTAAGTACAGGTCCGACACCAGCATCTCCTTCATACCTTATGGAACATGTAATTAGAGAAAACAAGACTCTAAACACAAACCCATCTGGTTTCAATGCAGGAACAACATACGAAAACGTATGGCCAATAATCCAGCTCTATGATTTCTCAGCAATTCCATCAACAGTAACAGTTGATTACCAAAAGAACGGTGGCGACCAAATCGTCAACTTGACTTTTGACAGAATTCCACAGAATTTGATCACTACTACTACTGATAGAAACGCTTATCCACAAAACAGCCAAGTCTTCGTTCAAGTCAACGATCCACAATTAAACATCGACCCAACAGAAGATGATTCATGGACATGGGGTACAAGTGCCACCAATAATACAATGTATTATGAGGCATTTACAAGAAACGGTGCAGCTGATGCAGACGGTTCACTCGGTATGCAAAATCTCATCGGTAACTTGACTACCATGATGTTCAACCACAATGGAAAGCTCACATACACTCCAGCCGCACAAAGCGTCAGAGTGACTGACTTCCAAGCAAACGGTAAGATCGTCTACACCGGAATTCAAAGAGGTAGTCCAGCTGCAGTTAGAACCTTATCAATTGGTCTTAACTCACAGCCACTCACACTCGTTGAGCAAGGCGGTGTAAACACTGGAGTCTTTGGTAACTGGGACGGTGGCAAGAAATCAGAAATTGTTACAGTAGATTCACCAACAATAAGAGGCCAGTCTTCAGTTGTAAGATACAATGATATCTCTACAAGTATAGTAGGCGGTTTCTCATTTGCTTCCTTGACACAGCTTGCACAGAATAATACCTGGGCATCTGGCCAAAGAATTCCGGTGACACTCACTGACAATGATGATAACAAGAACGGCAAGATTAGCGAAAGAATGTTCCTCTGGGATCCAACATACAAGAGATCCACAGCAATGGTAATTGGAACTCCATTTACCTTGTCATCTGCAACTCCAGGTTCACCAAGTGAAAATGCAGTGCTAGTTGGTGGCGTAACAGCTACTCAAGTAACACAAGGCAAATTCACCTTGCACGGATTAGCATTGAATAATGCTACTTCAAAGAACTTGGCAGAAGATGAAGCATTCAGCGCAAGACCAATCTTCAACTTTACTAATCAAACAGCAGGAAAAGCATCAATTAACACTAACAGTGCTATGTTTGTAGACCTCAAGACAACAATGAATACCTTGCTCAAGACTATTCACAATGCCAATGCTGGCAATGCTGAAGGCTTCAAGGGCTTCAATTTCTTGAATTATGATTTGAGATCACTCTCTAGTCTTAACAATCCAAATGCTGGCGGATCAATTTCTACTGTGAATGTATACCTTGCATACAATGCAACTGGTACACTAGTATCACATGCAGCAACTGGTTTCCCACAGGATGGTCTAACACTCGTCTCACTAGTCAACTCGACGTCATTGCAGGACTTTGTCAACCTTAATGTCACAAGCAGCGAGGTTCAAAACCCAGGCGTATTGACATCGAACTTGTTTGCAGTTCCAAAGACTGCTCCAATAGGATTATTGTTCCAATTCACCACAAATGGATTGGTTACATTATCTACTAACGGAGAACCAGTCGTTGCGGACTTCTTTAGTGTAGGTCTAATTGGTGATGGTACACAGAACTCACAGAGAATCAACAACGGCATCTACAGGTATGAACTTGAAGAGACAGGTGACAACACCGGAGTCTTTACAGGTACAAACCAGTATGTAATGCTCAACCAGTTGAATATCTATGATCCAACTACCTTCTCCAATCTAAGAACAATTAATCACGATGTATTCTTCCCAGCAATTCAAGATATGCTCCAGTCAGAAGCCCGTGCTCCACAAGTAACATACTTGGATCTCGGACAAGATGGTGTGAATACACAGATATCTGCACAACAAGATATCCCAACTCACGCTGGTGTCATTTCATTTGATAGCAAGACATACAAGATAGGCGATACTGTGACAATTACACTCAACGACGCTGACCTTAACGTTAACAATGACTTAGTAGATATCTACACAGCAGTCACACCAAACTCTGCAACTCAGTTCTTAACCTCACCGGCTAATGTACAAGACAATGCAACCGACACAATCGGTAAAGCAGGTCTTGGACAAAGTTCTGATGGTAGAGCATTTGGTAGACTCGTAGATGTACAATTTGGTCAAGCAAACGTTAGATGGTCTAACAGCAACTTACACAGCAACTTTACACCTGAAAATACCGCTGCATGCTTTACCACTGAAAGCAACACTGGTACCACTGGTGGATTTGCAACAAGCTTATCCGCTACTGGATTCTCACTAGTTGAGACTGGTCCTTCAACAGGTATCTTTACTGGTACTTTCGAAATTCCAGACCAATTGTGTCAAAATGGTAACGTAATTTCTTCAGTTGGTCAGAACATCAAGGTCAACTATGTTGACTTTAGAGATGACTCTGGCAAACTCGTAGAGGTTTCAGATAACTCTGGCATCAGAGGCAACACAGGCTCAGTCAAGTTGGACAAGGCAGTTTACCCAGTACCATTCGGTCAGATATTCTCTACCTTAGGTACTGTAGGTGACTTCAAGACTCCAACATCAACGTCTGTAGCCAGTGAAGCAGGTGTATTCCCAATGCACAGAGATCTAACCGGCAAGGGATTAACCACTGCCAATACTCTGTCAAACGGTGATGTTCTAATCCATATCAGAGTAAATGATCAGGACTTTAACACATCGCCAGTTGGTACTGATAAGATTGCATTAGGTGTCAATGATATTAGCCACGGTCCAGTAGCTGTGCAGATTACAAGACAGAGCTCATCATTATTACTAGCAACAGCTGGAGGTCCAGCCTCATACCCAGGTAAAATCCTCAACCTAAACGGTACAGGTCTTCCTGCTATCGCAACAGGTTTGAACGATGGAATCTGGAATAAGACGAGAGATCTTGGCCCAATGGTCGAGATTGCTCCAGATGCAGGCATCTTCCAAGCAGACTTGCCAGTAAGATTTACTGATGGTCCTCAAGGTACAGACTGTCCAAAGCCTGATCAATGGGTTGCTACAGATGGCACCACTGGTCTAGCAGAAAGCAACAGATTCTATACTGTCCACACTGCTACATCTACAGCATCAGCAGGTAACTACTGTGTAAGACAAGGTGATGTTCTCACCGTAACCTACACAGACTTGAACGATGCAAGTGGTAATACACAAACTGTCACAGACTCTTCCACATTTGACTTAAGAAACGGTGTACTACAATCAGAC
>Ga0265338_10000253_pt1 | contig 98071 bp, 70 predicted proteins | sample 42126metaG_FD_193579 | JGI IMG/M metagenome (GOLD analysis project Ga0265338, IMG submission 193579) | Rhizosphere microbial communities from Carex aquatilis grown in University of Washington, Seatle, WA, United States - 4-21-26 metaG | ecosystem: Host-associated > Plants > Roots > Rhizosphere...
CGTTTCCTTGTTGGTTTTCAATCGGTTTACTTTGAAGAGGGATCCAAACGCGAAGGTGACAATCAATAAAAAAGGGACACTTTAAGGTGTCCCTTTTTATTTGGTAGCCCCAACCGGATTTGAACCGGTGTTTTCTGCCTGAGAAGCAGACGTCCTAACCAGGCTAGACGATGGGGCCAGATCAATATTGAAAGGTAAGGATATCTTAAAGCCCCTTAATCGTCAACAATTATCATTATGGTTGACTCTTCTTATCTTAAATTTATAATCGAATTAGACATCTTGACCTTAGGAGACTTTCTTTGCCTACCAGTATCAGCATTGGTTTCAGCCAACACCCCGATCCCCAAAACGCCGCCCTGCAGGCGTGCGTCCAGGTCAAAAGCCAGCTCAACGCCACTGAAACAGACCTGATCCTGGTCTTTGCCTCGCCCGCGTACATTATCCCTGAAACCCAGGCGGTCATCACCCGTGCCCTTAAACCGAAACACCTGGTCGGCTCTTCCACCGGCGGGATCATCATGTCCAACGGCGTCACCAACCGCGGCATCGCCATTGTCGGCATCATCACCGATGAGATCAATATCGGGGTTGCCGCGCTAAAGGAAATCGATAACCAGGATATGCACTATATCGGCTTTGACCTGGCCCGCAAGGCTACCCTGGACTTGAATTCTTCCCACCGGGAGGTCTTCATCACCTTTTCCGAAGGCATTGAAAAAAACAGCACCGCCTTTATCCGCGGCGTCAGGGAATCTTTGGGCAGCGGCTTTCCTGTGCTGGGGGCCATCTCCAGCGATGACTTTAAATACAAGAACCTTTCGCAATTCTTTCAGGACCAGATCCTGCGCAATTCCGCCGTCGGATTGCTGCTGGGAGGCTCCTTTCACCTGGCCCTGGGCTGTAAACACGGTTTTAAACCGCTGGGCAAGCCCCGCACGGTCACCAAGGTTGACGGCTATATCCTGCGCACCATTGATAACAAGCCGGCCGTGGATATTTATAAGCATTTCCTGGGTGCTGAAGCCGAAGGGCTTAAGAAATCCACTTTTAGCTCTCACGCGGCCATCTACCCCCTGGGCTTTTATCTTGAAGAATCCAACCAATATTTGTTGCGTAACATTATTGACATCCTGGAAGACGGTAGTATCGTATGTCATGAGGGTATCCCCCAGGGCGCTGAGGTCCATTTGATGATCAGCAACAAGGATTCCTGCCGCAATTCCGCCGTCGAAGCGGCGGGATATCTCAAGGCATCCCTCGCGGAGAAGCCGGCCAAGCTCATCCTTATCTTTGAATCCTTGGCCCGCCATAAGATCCTGGGGCGCAGCGCTTTCAATGAGATCCAGGATATCAAGAATATCCTGGGCAGCAGCACCCCGATCATCGGCATGTGTTCCTACGGCGAGATCGGGCCTTTTGGCACACTGAACAATATCAAGAATATCTATTTGCAAAACGAGAGCATTCTCATGATGGCTATCTCATAAATCTTATGGACCAGACAATAATTGGCACACTGGTTGTTCTTGGCATCATCATCTTCGTGCTGGTGTGCGCCACCATCTACCTTTTTTATGCCCTGACCACCAGGGAAGAAGCCATTAAAAGGATGACCGAGGAACTTAAAAAACTGATGCGTTCTTTTAACGACCTGGATGACCAGGCCAAGATGATCGTCCGCACCGACCTTGAGCTTAACAAGATCCGCGAAGAGATGGATAACCGCCTTAACGGCTTGAACGCCCTGCAAAGGACGTCCCGGCAGATGAGCCAGGCGCTCAACAAAGCCGAGCTTTTCCAGAAAATTTCTTCCGGCCTTTTTGAGGACCTGGGATTCGCCCGCGTCATCATCGCCACCATGGATGATAATAATGCCTTAAAATCCCATATGGTCATCGGCTATACGCAGGCACGCGCCGACGCTATCTTGAAGGAAATGACGAACGAGGAGCTTCTTAAAAAGGCCTTGCAGGAATCCCACTCGATCTCTTCCCTCAATAGCCCTGTTAAAACCAGGGAAAAAATAATCCACGCGTTTGAAGCGGAGTATTTTATCTTTTCCCCTGTCCTGACGCAGGGCGGAAGCATCGGCTTTGTTTTCGCCGGGAACCGCTATAACGCCTCGGCCGTAACCCAGGGCGATGAGGAATTGATCACGATCCTGGCCGGTCAGATCGGCCAGTCCATCGAGAACGCGGAACTTTTTGAGAAGGTGTTCCGTTCCAGCCAGGAGCTGGAGATAAAGGTCGCTGACCGCACCAAACAGCTGGCCGGCGCTTTACAGAAGGTCAATGACATCAGCAACAAGAAAACAGAATTCGTTTCCGCGGTTTCCCATGAATTGCGCACCCCGCTCACCTCCATCAAGGGTTACGCGGCCATCCTGATCGCCGGTAAGATCGGCGAAGTGCCCCCCGCGGTCAAAGAACGCCTGGCCAAGATCAATACCCATTCCGATAATCTGGTTTCGCTCATCAACAATCTCCTGGATATCGCCCGCATCGAATCCGGCCGGCAGGAAATGAAATTCGGGGCTTACAAGATCAAAAATATCGTCGAGAACATCGCTGACCTTTTAACCCCGCAGATCAACGCCAAGGGGATCAAGCTTTCGCTGCAGCTTGCCCCGGACTTAAATGACGTCTACGCGGATTCCTCGCAGGTGGAGAGGGTCTTTATAAATTTATTAAGCAATGCCGTTAAATTCACCCCGCAAAACGGGACCATCACGATCGCCGTGGCGCCCGCGCTCGAGGACGGATACGCTGTCTTTAGTGTCGCTGACACCGGTATCGGCATCCCCGCTTCGGAAACACAAAAACTGTTCAATGAATTTTACCGTGTTGACAATGAGATCAACCAGAATGTCAAGGGGACCGGTTTGGGCCTGGTTTTGGCAAAGAATATTGTCCAGGCGCACCGCGGGAAAATATGGGTCGAAAGCAAGGTCGGGAGCGGAACGACCTTTTTTTTCACGCTGCCCCCCTCCCAAAAAGCGTTTGAAGAACACTTAAACCTGGAGCAGGTCAAATAATGCGCAAACAACGTATCCTTATTATCGATGACGACCCTGATATCCGCGATGTGCTTGATCTAAGCCTTTCGGAATATTACGCCATATCCATGGCCAGTAACGGTAAGGAAGGCCTGGAGGCGGTCAAGGCCAAAAACCCGGATTTGATCATCACGGATTATAATATGCCCGTAATGAACGGCCCGGAATTCTGCCAGCAGCTGCGCCGCGATATCCTGCTTCGCCATTTGCCCATCATCATGCTGACCGGAAAAAGCGAGACCAAGGACATGGTCACCGGCATTGAATCCGGCGCCGACGATTACCTGGTCAAGCCCTTTGAGCCCGAAACACTGCTGGCGCGTATCCGTATGATCCTCAAACGCACCACCCGCTCGCTGGATGCTAATCCCCTGACCCACCTGCCGGGAAATTCATCCATCATGGAGGAGTTCCAGTCCAATATTGACGCGGGCAAACCCTTCGCGGTGGGCTATGTGGACCTGGATAAGTTCAAGATCTATAACGATACCTACGGCTTTGAGCACGGGGATGAGTTCATCCGCTCACTGGCACGCATCCTTGTCGATGCCACCCAGCAATTCTGCGGGCAGGATGCCTTTGTGGGGCATATCGGTGGTGATGATTTTGTGTTTATCTGCGATGATTCCCAGGCGGATGCCATCAGCCAATACATCATTGACGCCTTTGACAAGATATCCCCGGATTTTTATAACGATAAGGACCGTGCGGCGGGCTTTGTCACGGGCGTCGACAGGCAGGGCAACAGCGTCAAGGCCAATCTGGTCTCTGTGTCCATCGGCATTGTCAGCAATGTGAACCATAAGATCACGCATGTGGCCCAGATCGGTGAACTCGGCGCGGATCTAAAGAAGCTGGCAAAGTCGATGGGAAAAAGTAATTTTCAGCGTGATCACCGCAAAAAATAGACCTTACGGATTACAAATAACCTGGTAGGTGACGGTAGATGCTGTTCCCGGACTGCCGGTCGAACAATTACCGGGCGAGCCAGGATTCCCCACCGTTTGTGAAATGATCGAGGCAATGCCGTCCACGCAACCCGTACCCACTAAAGTTTCCTGCAGGCATGAACCGCAACTCCAGGCGCCGTCCGTCGGGTCCTGGGTGCAGTTGCTATAGTTGATCCCGCAGCTTGAACCGCAATCGGAAGTCCTTCCGCAGCCCCCACCCAGGTCCAGGATAGGGCATAATGCCGCGCATGAGTTGCAGTCCGCGAAATCCAGGACATCCAATGTGAAGGTCGTTAAGCATTGCCCGGCTGAGCATGTCCCGCTGGAGCAGGTCCCGGTCAGGCATGTCCCGCCGCAGCCGTCAGATGCCCCGCAAGCCGCACCCGCGCAGTTAGGGCAATCGACACACTGGCCGGTAGCGCATGTCTGGCCCGTCGGACACAAGCCATTATCGCTGCCGCATTCATTCCCGCAGCTGTCAGTGCCGCATTCGCTGTTCCCGCAAGGCGTCGTTGTAACGCATGAAGTCCCGGTCCAGGTCTGGCAAGCCAGGCAATCGGACACGCATTGGCCGGCTGTGCACAATTCACCCTGCGGACAAAGGCCATTGTCGGGGCCGCAGGCGTTCCCGCAACTGTCCGCGCCGCATTGATCATTCCCGCAGGGTATCGTCGTGACGCACGCGGTACCGTTCCAGGTTTGGCAGGTCAGGCAGGTCGGCACGCATTGGCCGGATGAACAATTTTGGCCCGTAGGACAATTGCCGTTGTCGGGGCCGCAGACATTCCCGCAGCCGTCATAACCGCATTGATCCGTCCCGCAAGGCACCGTTGTAACGCAAGAACTCCCGTTCCAGGTCTGGCAGGCAAGGCAGTTGGGCATACACACGCCATTGGTACACGATTCACCCGTGGGACAGGCGTTGGGGCCATTACAGCCATTCGCGTTGCCGCATGTATCCGGACCGCAGACAGCGCCTGCGGGACATATCCCCGGCGTCGTGCATACGCATGTCCCTGCCGTACACGTTTCGCCGACCGGACAGGTAGTTCCCGGTTGTGACGTGGTGCACGGTTCACCGCAATTATCCGTTCCCGATGTACTGCCGCATGGAGCCGTGCAGGAACCATCCGGCGTGCAATTGATGCAAGTATTGTTACTGCAGGACTGGCCGACCGGGCACGTGCCCGGCACCGCTACGCAGGAATTGCCGCAATTATCAAAGCCCGCCGAAGAGCCGCATGGCCAGATGGGCATACAGATACCATTGGACTGGCAGGAGCAAGTATTGCCGGCGTTACAAGTCTGGCCAGACGGGCAAGTGCCAGGCACTGCCGTGCAGGAATTGCCGCAATTATCAAAACCCGCCGAAGAACCGCATGGCCAGATCGGCATACAAATACCATTGGATTGGCAGACGCAAGTATTACCAGCATCACAAATCTGGCCGGTCTGGCAAGTGCCAGGCACCGCCGTGCAGGGATTGCCGCAATTATCATAGCCTGCCGAAGAGCCACATGGCCAGATCGGCGTACAGGTGCCGTTTGGCGCGCAAACGCAGGTGTTGCTGCCCGAACATTCATCTCCCGTCGGGCAAACGCCGGGGGTCACGGTGCAGGAATTCCCGCAGCTGTCAAAACCGGCGCTGCTGCCGCATGGCCAGATGGGCGTACAGGTCCCGCAAATACACTGCCCAAAATTACAATTTTCTTGCTGGCCTTGTTGGCTTACGGGGCACTGATTGGCCTGGCCGACACATACGGTGCCGCAATTGCTGTCAATACCCAGATTACTTCCGCAGGGAGCTGAGACCACGCAGGTCCCGGGCTGGCAGCCCGTGCTGCCGCTGCACGTTCCGGGAGTCCCAGAGGTGTTTGAGGAACATACTTCTGGGGACGGACAAGATCCGCATTGATTGCCGCAACTATCCGTACTGCAGCCATTGGATGACGGGCAAGGTACCTGCGGCGTGCAATTACAGGTGCCGTTACCCGAAGGAAGCACGCATTTGCTCCCATTCCAGCAAATATAAGGCGCGGGACACTCGCATTGGCCATCTTGAGGATTACAATATAGGCCGGCACTCGGCGGCTGGCATACCGTCGGTACGCACGCGGACCCGTTCCACGAAGTACAAGCTTGGGTGCAATATGGAGTGCAGATAACCCCATTCCAATAAGTACCGGCAATACACTGACACAGGCCGTAGCCTTGTCCGGGGGTTGTATCACAATACTGATTCCCGGGACAGGTTTCCGGGACACAGGCAGACCCGTTCCAAACAGTACATACCTGACCGCAAATGGGAGAACAGGTCCCCGGCGCCGGCCCCTGATACTGGGTACCGTTGGGGCAAATACATTGGGTGCATTGGGTATTGGTCACAGAACCTGCCGGGCCGCTGCAGCCTGGCGGCTGGTTATTAGAATCACAGCAAACAAGGCCATCCCCGCAAACGCATTGACCCGAAGAATTGCAGATCTGCCCGGTTGGGCATGAACAGGAAGTGACCCCTGAACACTCCACCTGAAACGCTCCCGGGCAAGTCTGTCCGGCCCCGCATGTTTCAGTCGTGGTTGCCGAACCACCCGCTCCGGATCCGGAACAGGGAGTGCCTCCAAACGCCGGCGCGGGGCATTCGCAGGAGCCGAATAAGGTGGCGGGCCCTGTTCCTGACGGACAGGTTACCGGACACCAGCCACCATTGATAGGTGATGGATTTTTTCCCATGATGACCTGGGTGACGGAATTATAATATCCCGCCGCCGAGTCATGCACCTGGGTGATGAGAGAGCCCTGCCTAAAGCTGGCAATGACAATGACCGCTACCACCGCCAAGAGCAGAAGATACTCTATGGAGGTCTGGCCTAGCTTACTTCTTTCGGCAGCGGGCATTAACATAGATAATACAAATATAACACAATACTACAGGGTTGGCAAAAATTGTCCCTGACAAAATTACGGAAGGCTTTTAAGGCTTTTGGTGACAGCTGAAAGATCGCCCGCGCCAAAAAGATAGCTGGCGGTGATCAATACATTCGCCCCCGCTCCGACGGCCCCGGGGGCGGTCTGGGCGTTGATCCCTCCATCGATGGCGATATCACCTTTAAAGATCTCTTTTAAGCGCGAAAGCTTGGGCAACGCTTCAGGCATGAATTTCTGCCCGGCAAATCCGGGATTGACGGACATGATCAAAACCCCGTCGCAATCATTCAGGATCTCCTCACACAAGGGTGTTGCCGGATTGAAGACCACGAACGCCTTTTTCCCGAAACCGCGGATCTTCTTTAAATCCTCGCGCAAGGCGGCAATGTCGATCTTTTCGATCCCCTTAGGCCATTGGTCCCATTGGCGGCTTGAAGCCGGACGCGGACCATAGCACTCAACCTGGAGCTGGATAATGCCGGCCCCGGCTTTCGCGTAGCTTTCAATATACCTGCCTGGATGCTCGATCATCAAATGGGCTTCGAGAGGAAGTTTGGTATGCCTGGCGCAGGCCTCAACGATCACGGGCCCTATCGTCAGATTGGGGACAAAATGCCCGTCCATGCAATCGATATGAAAACGCGCCACTCCGGCTTTTTCGCAGCGCCTGATGTCCTCTTTGAGATCGCTGAAATCAGCCGCAAGGATGCTGGCTGAGACTTCAATGGGTTTTTTCATGTTGAATTTCTGATATTGGTGCGCGGGGAGGGAATTGAACCCTCACGCCTTACGGCATACGCCCCTCAAACGTACGCGTCTACCAATTCCGCCACCCGCGCTTATTTAACGTAATTCAACGCCGCCGCGATAAAGCCCTTGAACAGAGGATGGGCAAAGTCTGGCTTGGATTTGAATTCCGGATGAAACTGACAACCGACAAACCACGGATGGTCTTTGATCTCAATGATCTCCACCAGGTCCCGTTCAGGATTGATCCCCGCGATCATCAAACCTTTTTGCGTCAATTGCTGACGATAGGAATTATTGAATTCATAACGGTGGCGATGACGTTCGGAGATCTTGGCATTCTTGTAGGCCTCAAAACTCCTGGTGCCCTTTTCCAGCACACAGTTATACGAGCCCAGGCGCATGGAAGCCCCCATATTCTTGATCTTTTTTTGCTCTTCGATGAGGCTGATGACCGGATGGGGCGTCTCGGGATCAAACTCCGTCGAGTTGGCCCCTTTGAGGCCGGCCACGTTGCGGGCGAATTCGATGGTGGCGATCTGCATGCCGAGACATATCCCGAAAAACGGGATATTGTTCTCGCGCACGAATTTGACCGCCGCGATCTTCCCTTCGATGCCGCGGGCGCCGAATCCGCCGGGGATCAGCACCCCTTGCGCGTCCTTTAGGTATTTCTTAAAGCCCGCACCCTCCACCTCTTCGGAATCGATCTTCAGGATGTTGACCCTGGCATTGTTGGCGATCCCGCCGTGCACCAGGGCTTCATAAATAGATTTATACGCGTCCTGCAAGGAAATATATTTGCCCACCACCGCGATCTTGACTTCTTTGGACGGAGAACGCAGGCGTTTTAAAACACCCTCTTCCCAGCTTTTGATCCCGCGGTCCGGCAGCTTGATGTTCAACTTCTTTAAAATGAGCTCATCCAGACCCTCTTTCTTAAGGGCCGTGGGCACTTCATAGATATGCTTGACATCCGCGGCTTCAATGACAGCTTCCACGTCCACGTTGCAAAACAGGGCGATCTTCTCGCGCTGTTCCTGCGAAATGGGCCTTTCCGTGCGGCACATCAATATCTGGGGGATGATCCCTATCTCGCGCAATCTTCCGACGCTATGCTGCGTGGGCTTTGTTTTCTGTTCTCCGGCGGATTTGATATAAGGCAAAAGCGTCACATGGATATTCAGCGCGTAATTTTCGCCCAATTCCCAGCGCAGCTGGCGGATGGCTTCCAAAAAAGGAAGGCTTTCGATGTCACCTACCGTGCCGCCGATCTCAACGATCGTCACATCCACATCCGTGGATTTGGAAACCTTCTTGATGCGTTCCTTGATCTCATCGGTGATATGCGGGATAATCTGAACGGTCTTTCCCAGATAATCTCCGTGGCGCTCCTTGGTGATCACGGAGTAATAGACCTTGCCGGCGGTAATGCTGCTGTCCTTGGAAAGCTGGGCGTTGGTGAAACGCTCATAATGCCCCAGGTCCAGGTCGGTTTCCGCGCCGTCGTCGGTAACATACACCTCCCCGTGCTGATAGGGGTTCATGGTGCCCGGGTCCACGTTCAAATACGGGTCGCATTTGATGATGGCCGTCTTAAGCCCGCGGGCCTCAAGCAATTTCCCGATGGAGGCCGCGGCAAGGCCCTTGCCCAAACTTGAAACGACACCGCCTGTGACGAATATGTACTTGCTCAAGATTCCCTGTTCCTTTCAAATGCAAAACTTTTCTTAGATCGTGCTCTCCAGCTTGAGCTTATCCGTATTTTTGGGGATCTCGGTCGGGTAATTACCGGTGTAACAGGCTGAACAAAAACTGCCCTTGTCCTTCATGACCGACATCATCCCTTCCAAGCTCAAAAAACCCAGTGAATCAACCTTGATAAAATCCGCGATCTCCTTGACCGTCTTGTTATGCGCGATCAATTCCGCCGATGACGGGAAATCTATCCCGTAAAAACACGGGGACTTGATGGGCGGGCATGAGATGCGCATGTGGATCTCCTTTGCCCCCGCCTCACGGATCTCCTCGATACGGCTGCGCGAAGTTGTCCCCCGCACAATGGAATCCTCAATGACCACCACCTTCTTGCCCTTGATCACGTCCCTGATGGGATTCAGTTTAACACGCACGCGGAATTCGCGCAAAAACTGGGTCGGCTGGATAAAGGTGCGCCCGATGTAATGGTTGCGAACGATCCCCAGCTCAAAAGGCATATTCAACTGCTGGGCATAGCCCAGCGCCGCGTAATTGCCGGAATCCGGGATACCTAAGACAAAATCAGCTTTAGCCGGATGCTCGATGGCCAGCTGCGCCCCCAGGCGTTTCCTGACCTGGTAAATATTGTCATCAAATATACGGCTGTCAGGACGGGCGAAATATACATTCTCAAAAACGCAAAAAGCTTTCTTAATTTCCTTGCTGCCGGGTAAATAGATCGATTCCAGCTTGTTGCCCTTGATGATGACGATCTCGCCGGGATTGACCTCCCGCACAAACTCAGCCTTCATCAAGTCAAAGGCACAGCTCTCGGAAGCAAGGATATACCCGTCACCCAATCTGCCCAAACACAGCGGGCGGAACCCATGAGGGTCCCGGGCGCCGATCAGGCATTCTTCCAGCAAAAGCACGACCGAATAAGCGCCCTTGACCTGGGAAAAGACCTTTGTCAGCCATTGGGGCATATTCCCGTTGGGGGTCTTGGCCAATAAATGGACAAAGACTTCCGAATCCATGGATGTCTGGAATATGGAACCTTCATTCTCAAGCCTGGCGTAAAGCTCGTCGGTGTTCGTTAAATTCCCGTTATGGGCGACGGCGATGGGTTTCTTGCGGTGGCTGACGACAATGGGCTGGATATTCTTTATATGCGAACCGCCGGTGGTGGAATACCGGGTGTGGGCGATGGCCATATGGCCTGTTAGTTTGCTGATATTGCTTTCATCAAAATTATCGATGGCCAGGCCGTCTTTCTTGATGACATGCATTTCATGTCCGTCATAGGAGACGATGCCGGCCGCTTCCTCACCGCGGTGCTGCAACGCGTACAGGCCCAGGAAGGCCATTTTGCTGGCCTCCTTATGATGACTGATCCCGACGATACCGCACATAGTTAAACCGCCTTTAAAGACTTCTTCTCTTCATTCGCGTATAAATGCTGCAAAGAATCCACCGTAAATTCTTCCTTGCTGCTTGCCTCCATGCCGTTCACCGCTGCCCAGGCTCCCTGTAATGTCGTTATGCAGGGGATATTATGTAAAATAGCCGCAGCCCGGATGACACGCATATCCGATTGGCTCTTCTTGCCTGAAGGGGTATTGATAATAAGATTTATCTCACCTTTTTTGACTAATGTCAATGCGTTATTTTCCCCTTCATGATGTTTGTCTACGATGGCCACATCAATGCCCGCCAATCGAAGGGCCTGCGCCGTCCCTTTGGTGGCCAGAAGCTTGAATTTCAAGTCCGCCAGTTTCTTGGCGATCACCGCCACATCGCGCTTGTCATGTTCATTGACACTGATGAAAACCACTCCTTCTTTTGGCAGGGCCTGGTTGGCCGCCAACTGGGATTTGGCAAAGGCGGCTCCGAAATTCTGGGCGATGCCCATGACCTCGCCGGTGGATTTCATTTCGGGGCCTAAGATAATATCCACCCCGGAAAAACGGCTGAACGGCAAAACTGATTCCTTGACACAAATATATTTTAGATCCTCAGGGTCGACCAAATTAAAATCGCTCAAATGGCGGCCGGCCATGATCTGGGCCGCGATCTTGGCCAGCGGCATGCCGGTGGCTTTGCTGACGAACGGGGTGGTGCGCGAGGCGCGCGGATTGACCTCCAGGATATAGACCTGGCGGCCCTTGACCGCGAACTGGATATTCATGAGCCCCACCACTTTGAGCGCGTGGGCCAGCCGAATGGTCTGGTTTTTGATATCCTCGATCACTTCTTCGGGAAGCGTATGGGGAGGCAAAACACAGGCTGAATCGCCCGAATGGATCCCCGCGTTCTCAATATGCTCCATAACGCCGGCAACGTATACATCTTTCCCGTCGCAAATGGCATCCACATCCACTTCCTGGGCGTCTTCCAGGAATTTATCGATCAATACCGGATGGCCGCGCGAAACGCTGTGCACCTCATCCAGAAAGGATTTGATGGATTCCTCGTCATAAACAATGCGCATGGCGCGCCCGCCCAATACGTACGACGGACGCACTAACACAGGATAGCCGATGCGGGCGGCCGCGAGCAAGGTCTCTTCCTTGGTGACCGTTGAGGCGTTATCCGGCTGTTTAAGGCCCATCTTGTCAATTAACTTGGAAAAATGCTCCCTGTTTTCGGCCAGGTCGATGGAATCGACCGTGGTGCCGATGATCGGCACCCCCGCCTGTGACAGGCGGCGGGCCAGGTTAAGCGGTGTTTGCCCGCCGAACTGCACAATGACACCATCGGGTTTTTCCACTTCAAACACATTCATCACGTCTTCAAAGGTCAAGGGCTCAAAATACAGCCTGTCAGAGGTGTCATAATCCGTTGAGACCGTCTCGGGATTGGAGTTGACCATGATGGTCTCAAAACCCATTTCATGAAGAGCAAAAGCCGCGTGGCAGCAGCAATAATCGAATTCGATCCCCTGGCCGATACGGTTGGGGCCGCCGCCCAATATCATGATCTTTTTCTTCTTGGAATTACGCTTTTGATTGTTGATGAGCGCCTCATCTTCGGTTTCATACGTCGAATAATAATAAGGCGTATATGCTTCAAATTCCGCGGCGCAGGTGTCCACCAACTTGAACGTGGCCGTGATGCCAAGTTCCTTGCGCAGGCTCCTTACGTCCTTTTCGCTTTTATCCAATATCTCCGCAAGCTGCGCGTCGGAGAATCCGAATTCCTTGGCCTGGCGCAAAAGTCCCGGGGTCAGGGTCCCGCTGGAAGCGGCGACGGATTTTAAATGGTTTTCCAATTCCAGGATTTGCGATATCTGGTCAATGAACCAGATATCTATCTTGGAAACTTCCGCGACCTGCTCGATGGTCATGCCGCTTTGCAGGGCGTATTTCAGATAAAAAATGCGCGACGCGTTAGGTTCCTTGAGGCGCAGCTGCATCTTGGCCGCTTCTATATACCGCCAGTCCTGCTTGTTATCCAAACCGATATGGTCGATCTCAAGGCCCCGCAGGCCTTTTTGCAGGGCTTCCTTGAAATTCCGGCCGATGGCCATGGTCTCGCCGACGCTTTTCATCTGTATGCCCAATATGTCCTTGGCTTCGGGGAATTTCTCAAAGGTAAAACGCGGGATCTTGACGACCACATAATCGATGGCGGGCTCAAAGCACGCGGGTGTTTCCCTGGTAATATCATTCTGGATCTCATCAAGCGAATAACCCACCGCCAGTTTGGCGGCGAATTTGGCGATGGGGAATCCCGTGGCCTTGGAGGCCAGCGCCGAGGAACGCGAGACGCGCGGGTTCATTTCGATGACCACCATGCGCCCGTCCTTGGGGTCGACCGCGAACTGGATATTCGAACCCCCTGTCTCAACGCCGATCTCACGGATCAGGCGGATCGAGGCATCCCTCATGTCCTGGTATTCCCTGTCAGTCAATGTCTGCGCCGGGGCCACGGTGATGCTGTCTCCCGTATGGACCCCCATAGGGTCAAGATTTTCAATGGAACAGACGATCACGACATTGTCGCAATGGTCGCGCATCACCTCAAGCTCATATTCTTTCCAGCCTTCGATGGATTCCTCGATAAGGATCTCATGGATCATGGAACTTTCGATCCCCAAGGCCGCGATGCGCTCAAACTCCTGCATATCATGCGCGATACCGCCGCCCGTGCCGCCCAGGGTGAACGAAGCGCGCACGATGCAGGGAAATCCGATGCCTCCCACCACCTGCCGGGCTTCTTCAAGATTATAGGCGAACACGCTTTGGGGCAGGTCCAGCCCCGCCTTGATGGCCGCGGCTTTAAATTTACTGCGGTCCTCGGCTTTTTTGATCACTTCATATTTGGCGCCCAGCATCTCAACATTGTATTTGGCCAGGATGCCCTGCTCATGAAGCTTCATGGCTAAATTAAGGCCTGTCTGGCCGCCTAAGGTGGGTAGAATAGCGTCGGGCCGTTCTTTCCTGATGATCAATTCCAGGAATTCGGGTGTCAAGGGCTCGATATAGGTGGCATCCGCGATGCCGGGATCGGTCATGATGGTGGCGGGATTGGAATTGACCAAAACCACTTCATAGCCTTCTTCCTTCAGGGCCTTGCAGGCCTGGGAACCGGAATAATCAAATTCACAGGCTTGGCCGATGACGATGGGGCCGGCTCCAATGATCATTATTTTCCTGATGTCAGCGCGTTTGGGCATTTTTATGATTTTCGATCATGTCGATAAACTGGTTAAATAAATATTTGGCGTCATGGGGCCCTGGGGCCGATTCCGGATGGTACTGGATGGAAAAAGCTTCAAAACCCTTATGCCGGATGCCCTCAACGCTTTGATCGTTCAAATTCTTATGGATAACTTCCACCTCATCGCGGTTCAGGCTTTTTATGTCCACGCAAAACCCGTGGTTCTGGCTTGTGACCGCGATGGTGTTTCCCTCAAAATCCTTGACCGGATGATTGGCACCGTGATGGCCGAATTTCAATTTATATGTCTTGCCCCCCAGCGCCAATCCCAGGATCTGATTGCCCAGGCATATGCCAAACAGGGGCACCTTGCCTAAAAGTTCTTTAACGGTATCGATCACGTAGGTCACCACCGCCGGGTCGCCGGGACCGTTGGAGAGAAAGATCCCGTCAGGCTTGATCGCCATGATCTCTTTGGCTGTCGCCTTGGCCGGGAACACATGCACCTCACAGCCTAAAGACGCCAGGATACGCAAAATGTTGAATTTGATCCCGCAGTCTATGGCCGCGATCTTGTAGATCCTTGTGCCCTGGGGCTTCCAGACATATTTTTTCAGGGTGCTGACATCCTTGACAAAATCCATGCCTTCCATGGATGGGATCGCATCGATCTTCTTCTGGAGGCTGGCGGGGTCAAAATCTTCCGTTGAAATGAGCGCTTTCATGGCACCCGAAAGGCGCAAATGACGCGTCAAAGCGCGGGTGTCAACCCCTTCCATGGCAATGATCTTGTTTTCATTTAAATAATCAATGAGGCTTTTTTGGGCACGCCAATTGGAAGGCCGGCGGCAGAATTCCTTGACCACAAAGCCTTTGACATGGATGCGGTCGGACTCGACGTCTTCATCGTTGACGCCGTAATTGCCGATCAAAGGATAGGTCATGACAACGATCTGGCCCGTATAGGAAGGGTCCGTGAGGACCTCCTGATAACCGGTCATCGCGGTATTAAAGACAGCTTCGCCTGAGGTTTCCCCGGTCTCTTTTAACGTACGGCCGCGGAAGATCGTACCGTCCTGCAGATATAGAATTGCTTCTTTCATGCCCTGCTTTTTAATTGAAAATATTGCGGAGATTCGTCGGCGGGAAGGATTTCCTCCATGCCTGAAACACTATAAAACAACTCCCCGTGATTGTCAAGTCAGCTTTATTTCAAAATAGAATTAATTTCGGCAATAAGCTCTTCCGGAGGCAGGGTTTTGGGAATATAGTCCTGTGCCCCGTAAGAAGCATAGTTGATCAGGTCTTTGGGGGTATCAAGGGATGTGTAAAAAACAATGGGAATTTCCTGGATGGCCGGGTCCTGCTTCATTTTCTTGCAAAGCTCTATCCCTGAAATATGCGGCAGCAGGATATCCAGCAGGATCAGATCCGGTTTTTCATCCTGGGCCATCTTGAGGCCGATAATGCCGTCAACCGCCAAAACCACTTGAAAATTGTATTTAGTCAAAAGACTGCTGATCAATGCCCTGTCTACAGGGTTATCATCGATAAAAAGGATTTTTCTTTTTCCCGCCATAAAGACAGTATACAACCTTTGCGTTGGTGTCGGCAACAAATTGTTTCAATCTTTTTGCCCTCTTCGTTACCCAGCCAGGGCTTTTATAACATCCCTTTCTACGTCTGGGCTCATGGGATCGGTCCTGGAGCCAAAACGGGCGATGACACGGCCCTTGCGGTTGACCAGGAATTTATTGAAATTCCAGGTGATCTTCCCGTTAAATCCCGACGCGGTCGTCAAATACCGGTATAACGGCGCCATCGCCTTGCCCTTCACGCTGATCTTGGAAAACAGGGGGAAACTCGTTTTATATTTAAGTTCACAGAATTTCTTGATGGAGCCATCATCGCCCGGTTCCTGGCCCATAAAATCATTGGCCGGGAAAGCCAGCACAACAAGCCCCTGGATTTTATATTTTTCATATAATTTCTCCAGGCCGGCGTACTGAGGCGTGAATCCGCAGCGGCTCGCGGTATTGACGATCAAAAGCACCTGGCCCCGATAATCCGCCAGGCTCTTGGGGGCACCCTCGATGGTTTCGACTTTGAAATCATAGACGCTTTGGTCTGCCCCCAAAGAAGGCCCCTCTTCCGCCAGCGCGCGGCGGACAAAGACAATGATGCCAAGAACAAGGAAAACAGCGATCAATAATTTCATAAGCCTCCCTTAGATATGCGCTACCACTTCGATCTCCACCAGGGAATCCTTGGGGATACGAGAAACCTGGATGGTGGTGCGGGCAGGCGCTGTTTCGCTCTTGAAATGTTTGGCATAGACCTCGTTCATGCCCGCGAAGTCATTCAAATCCTTTAAGAAAACAGTGGCCTTGACCGCCTTGTCGAGCGATGAGCCCCCATGGCCCAAGACCGCTATCAGATTCATGATGACCTGCTCTGTCTGCTCCTTGATGCCTCCAGGCACCATATTGCCCTGCCTGTCCAGCGGGATCTGTCCGGCGGTATAGATCAAATTACCGATGGCCACCGCTTGATTATACGGGCCTACCGGCAAGGAAGCTTTGTCAGTTTTGATGATCTTTTTCATCTTGAGAACTCCTTATTAATGCACGGGCCGCCGTATGACCGCTGGCCCATGCCCATTGAAAATTAAATCCCCCGATGCGGCCATCCACATCCAGGATCTCCCCGGCAAAGAATAAACCGGGCACCAGCTTCGATTCCAGTGTTTTAGGATTGATTTGGGCCCAATCAATACCGCCGGCGGTCACTTCCGCCTTACTATACCCGAGCACCCCCGTAACATCAAGCGGATATTGCACGCAAGCGCCGATCAGGCGCTGACGGGCGGTTTTGTCCAGTTGATTCATGGACAAAGATGATTCTATGCCTGATTTCTTAAGGATGACATCCGCCAAACGCTGCGGCATCAATTCGATCAGCACATTCCTGATCGTTTTTCGGGGTGAATCCTTTTGGACGCGGCCCAGGCGCTCTTGCATCGAATTTTCGTCATCATCAGGGATAAAATTGGCCATGATCCTCTTTTGCCCCCTGGCCTCCAAAAAGTGGCGGCTGATATCAAGGGCCGCGGGGCCTGAAAACCCGAAATGGGTGAATAAGAAACTTTCCTTGCAGGATACGCCCCGCCGGCCATCGTTGACGAGCGTCAGCCTCACGTCAAGCGTGATCCCTGACAAGGATTTGAGATCCTCATCCGCGCTCGTCAAAGGTGTCAGCGCGGGGGTGGTTTCTGTCATCGAATGCCCGAAAGATTGCGCCAGCCTGTATCCCGTGCCATCACTTCCGGTGGAAGGATAGGATAATCCTCCGGTGGTAAGGACAATATTCCTGCCTTGATATTCAAAATTATCCCCCTTAAGGATAAATTGATCATTCTCCTTGCCTGCCGCCCTGACCTTATGCTCGCATAAAAGCGTGATGTTCTTGCTTGAATGGACCTTGCGCAATAGCGCCTCAAGGACGGTCTTCCCTGAATGGGTGGAAGGAAAATATTTGCCCGTGTCCTCAAGGATGAGCTCAACGCCCAATCCTTTAAAAAAATCGATCGTGTCCGTGTTGCCAAATGAACGCAGGATATTGCGGACATAGATGATATGCCCGCTGTTAAAATCTTTTTCACTGACAGCCCTGTTGGTGACATTGCAGCGGGTCCCTCCGGACATCAGGATCTTGGCGCCGATCTTCTTTTGCCCTTCAAGCACCAGCACGGATAAACCGCCTTCTGCCGCCTGTATGGCGGTCATCAACCCCGCGGCACCTGCACCGACGATAATGACATCATATAGCATTTAAGAATTACCCCTCTGCTTTTAATGACATATCGGATGAACAGCTATTATGTATTCGTCACGGAATATTTTTACCGTCCGCTACGGTTTACAGTTCGTTTGTTTTAAAGATTCTCTTTATTTGAACAAACTCACTGTAAATCCTTGCGGACATTGGTAAAAAATTCCTTAACGTTCCTCATACATAATAGCTATTCATCCACGCCTATATCATAAAATCTCACTTGTAACGACTTCCCGGAATTGTCCAGGCATGAGCTTGCCTAATTCCAGCTTCCCAAATGAGATCCGTTTAAGCGTGGTGACCTCACAGCCCAGCGATTCGAACATGCGCCGGATCTCGCGGTTTTTCCCCTCGGCAAGCTCTATGACCAGATGCGATTCCTTATTGCTGGCTTTGCGCAAGGTGATCTTCGATGCTTTTAACAGTTCGCCTTTGTCCTCTATCCCATCTGATAAGCGCCTGATCTCTTCTTCATTGATCCTGCCGGTGACACTGACCGCGTAAACGCGCGGTATTTTATTGTCAGGGTCCGTTAAAAGATCCGAGAGCCTGGTATCGGTTGTCATCAATAATAGCCCGTCGCTCGCCATATCCAGGCGGCCCACCGGATGTAAATGCTGTAAATGAGCAGGCAATAGATCATAGACCGTTTGACGGGATTTTTCATCCGACCTTGTGGTGACGATCCCCCGCGGCTTATACAGCATGATCGTGCATGCTTTACTACGTTTCACAGGTTTGCCATCAACGGTAATGCAGGCTTTTTCCGGGACCACCTGGAACGCGGGATCTTTGATGATTTTCCCGTCCACCGCGATGCGGCCCTCGACAGTCAACCGTCTTGTCTGCGACCGGGACATGATGCCGAGTTTCGACAAGGCCCGCTCTAAAGGAACTTGACCCATAATCCCACCAGATAACTTTCCTTAAATGTATTGCTTGCGGTGAAGTCCTTATCCTGTCCGACCCTTTGGATATGCGCCACCCTCCGGCCGTTTAATCCACGGGCCAACATTCTTTCCAGATCAGCGTGGCTCATTTCGCTGTAATTGGTCGTCACCAGCAGGGAGCCCGCGGGGTTTAAGACCGCCCCACCCAAGGCTATTAACTTGGGCAGGTCTCGTTTGACCTGAAAGACATCCCCCTCGTGACGTGCGAACGATGGAGGGTCAAGGATGATCACATCGAACGTATTGCCTTTTTTAAAAGCCCGCTGAAGGAATGAAACAGAATTGGCCTTGATAAATTCGCCCGGCGCTGCGGATAACGCATTTAGGCGGTAATTGTTTTCCCCTCGTTCGAGGACCTTGCGGTTGATGTCAGTATTAATGACTTCCCTGGCACCCGCGGCACGGGCATGGACCCCGAATGAACAGGTATAGGAAAAGCCGTTGAAAACTTTCTTCCCCCTGCAAGCCTCCGCGACCATCCATCTGTTTTGCCTCATATCCAGGAATAAACCGCAATTAAGCCCGTCATTGAGATCAACCTCAAATTTAACGCCATGCTCCTCAACCACTGTCCGCGACCTTATCCCCTTGAATACTTCCGCCCTGACATCGAGCCCCCGGCGGGACTTGACTATCAGGTATTCGACCGGCATGGCCGCGGTCAATGCCCTGACTATCTCATCGATATTCTGCTGCCATTGGCCGGAGAGGATCTGGATTTGCAGGTGCTGGTTGTAACGGTCGATCAAAAGCCCGTCCAACCCATCCCCCGCGCCATTGACCAAACGCATGGCATCACTGGGAAGCGACAACTTATGCCGGGATCGGATGGCTTTATCAAGAAGGCTTTCAAGGTTTTTCATGAACGGTCTTCTAAAATTCTCTCAATGGCCCGGCGGCAATCCCCCGTCGGACAGTCCAGGTAGGAAAGCCCCAGCCTGCGCTCCATGATATCTTCGGTATTTTGCGCCATTTCAACATCCCTGGAATATACGATTTGGGCGGCAATGGCCGGGGAACAAGAACATATCTTTTCTTTAAGCCGGGTATCATCCTGGACAAGGTTAAGAACATCTCCGAAACGGCTGCCGTAAATACCCTGTAAATACCTGACCAGGTCGATCGGCACCCCGTATCTTTGGCTTATGATCTTCAGCTCTTCATTGCCGCCTCCGCTGCCGTAAAGGCTATATTGACCGTCATAGGGCATTGAGGATGCCCGATCAGGCATGGCCCTGGCAATGGCCTGTTCAGCGATGGCCCTGTATGTGGTGTATTTCCCGCCCATGACAAAATAAATGCCCGAAGCGTTCTGTTCAATGGCATGCTTTCGTGAAATGCGTGAGGGGTCCCCTTTGTCGGCAACCAGGGGCCTGACACCGGCGAAAGTCTTGATGATCTTGGAGGGGTCAAAATTGATGTTGGGGAAAACGCGCCCGGCTTCCTGCAATAAATATTGAATGTCCGCGTCCTCAACCTTAACCTCGTCGGGGTTTTGATGGTAATCCGTATCTGTCGTCCCGATCAGGGAATTGCCTTTGAAAGGGATCACAAAAAAGATGCGCTTGTCCTGGCGGCTTTGCATTAAAAAAGCGCTGGGGGAAATTTCTCCCCGGTAAACGATATGTACTCCCTTCGTCGGCCTGAGGCGTTTGACGGAACAGGGCGTGTCCTTTTCAATGAGCTCATCCGACCATGGGCCGGCCGCCACGATGATCCTAGACCCGCTGATATCCATCCTCTTGCCCGTCAGGCGGTCAAAGGCCTTGACACCGACAGCGCGTTGATGATTGTCCTTGATAAAACCTTCAACCTCGAGATAGTTGGCTGCCACCGCACCCTTTAAGTCCGCCATCAGCACGTTTTCCAGGCATATCCTGGCGTCATCCATCTGGGCATCAAAATACTCCACCCCTCCGGCCAGCCCATCGATATTGATGCCGGGGGCCATCGATATGATCTCAGCGACGGATAAGAAACGGTGGCGGCCGATGCGGTATTTGCCGCTTAACAGGTCATAGAGCCAGACCCCGCATTTCATCATCCATAAAGGCCTCGCGTCTTTCTTGTACACAGGGATCACGAATGAAAGGGGTTTGACCAGGTAAGGTACCGCCTGCCACTGGATAAACCTTTCCCTGAGGGACTCCTGCACCAGGTCTAATTCAAGATTTTCCAGGTAACGGATACCGCCATGAAGGAGCTTGGTGGACCTGCTTGAAGTCCCGCCGGCAAAATCATCCTTCTCCAGAAGGGCGACACTTGCCCCGCAGGCCGCGGCCAGATTGGCGATCGCCGCCCCGTTAATGCCTCCACCGACGACAATGAGATCGAATTTGGTTTGGGTAAGCCGGGATATGTCGCGCTTCACAGGGGACCTTCCATTTACCGGGCCATGGCCTGCCGTACGGCGCGGCGCCAGCCATCGTATTTTGTTTGGGCTTCTTTGCGTGTCATGCGGGGAATGAACCTTTTTTCGACGGCCCTGATCCTCAGGATATCCCGCGGCTTCCAAAGGCCGATGGAAATTCCCGCCAGATAGGCCGTGCCTGCCACGGTCGAGTCTGCCATCTTGGGCCTATCCACGGGAATACCAAGGATGTCGGCCTGGAACTGCATCAGGAAATCATTGCGGCAAGCCCCTCCGTCCACGTTTAAATACCTGATGGGAATGCCCGATTCTTTGACCATCAGATCAAAGACTTCCCTTGTCTGATACGCCATGGATTCCAGGGCGGCGCGTACGATGTGCCGCGCATTTGTCCCGCGGGTCAAACCCGTGATCACCCCCCGCGCCTGGGGGTCCCAGTAAGGCGCCCCTAACCCGACAAAAGCCGGCACAAGATATACGCCGCTCGTGTCTTTCAGGCCGGAAATAACTTTTTCCGTCGAAGAGGAATCCCTGATCATTTTTAATTCATCCCGAAGCCATTGGATCGCCGCCCCGGCGATAAAAACAGACCCTTCCAGCGCGTAAACCGGATTGCCCATGGCATCGCAAGCCAGCGTCGTTAACAGTCCTTTCCTGGAATAAACGCATTTGCCGGCGGTATTAAGCAGCATGAAACATCCCGTGCCATAGGTGTTTTTAACGCCTCCCGCCGTAAAACATCCCTGCCCGTAAAGCGCTGCCTGCTGGTCCCCCATCACGGCCGTGATGGGAATGCCGTCCGGGAGGCCGGCCGCGTTATGGGATGTATACCCAAAAACCGAGGATGAAGGCAATACCTTGGGCAAAATATTCTCAGGGATATTCAATATTTCTAATAATGGCTTGCTGTAGGTTTTGGCTTTTATGTCAAAGATCAGCGTGCGGCTGGCATTGGTCATGTCGGTGACGTGCGAGCGGCCATCGGTCAGTTTATAGATCAGCCAGCTGTCGATGGTGCCAAAGGCGGCGCGGCCTTTGATGGCTTTTTGCCTGAGCCCCGCGACATGGTCCAGAAGCCATTGGATCTTGGTGCCGGAAAAATAGGCGTCAACGACCAAGCCTGTTTTCTTGCGGAATAAACCCTCATGTTTCTTAAGGCGCTGGCAATCCTCGGCGGTGCGGCGGCATTGCCAGACAATGGCATGGTGATAGGGTTTGGCGGTCTTCCGGTCCCACATCACCGTGGTCTCGCGCTGATTGGTTATGCCGATGGCCGCGATGGTTTTGGGATCAATGCGTGATCGCGATACCGCATTTTTGATCACGGAAACAACACTGCTCCAGATCTCCTGGGCATCATGTTCGACCCAGCCGGGCTTGGGATAATATTGCCTGAATTCCCGGTAGGCGCTGGAAACGACACGGCCTCGCGCGTCAAAAATAAACGCCCTGGAACCCGTGGTTCCTTGATCAATGGAAAGAATGTATTTCTTCATGAGCCTGGATTAGCTCCTGATGCTGGTTGCTGAGTGAATCGTTTCTTATTCTCCTCAAATCCCTGCTCGCCCAAAATCTTCCTGGCCAGGTCATCCTTGTTCATCCCGTTGTCAAAATCATAGTCCACAATGGCCACGATCTGCACCAGTTCACCGAACGGCCGCTGGAGCATATCGGGGTTCTGGGCGACTATCTGATCGATCATCTGCACGTAATGATCGGGCGGCTCGCTGATCTTGACCCCCTGCGAATGAAATCGGTTGATATATTCCGAGACGGTCAATGCCTTGGCCTGATCATCGATCAACAGTGTCCAAACGGTTGATTTCACATCCAGTTTTTTCCATACCTCGGAAAGGTCAACCACTTCCTTGACATCCGAAGAACCCGTCGGGGATGAGGCTTGCTGGATGGCAGGGGCAGATGGCGCCGGTTGTTTTTTAGCCGGGCCGGTATCGGCACTATTGCCGAATGGTTCATTTTCGCTCCCTGCCGGTTGATGTTGGGCGGTAATGATCGCCTGGGCTATGGCTTGATTGCGCTGGTCTATCGTCTGCTGATAGGTGGGTTGTGCGGGTTGGGCCGGCTGGCCGGCTGGCGCCTGGGCCTGCTGCTGTTGCTGATAGGCCGCGTATTCTTCCTGGGTCATCTGCTGGTTTTGATGCTCCTTCATGGCCCTCATCTGCTGCACGCGGTAGAGAACGGCACCGGCATGGGAATCATCCGCCGCCAGAAGGAACACAAAACAGAATAAAATAAAGATCCGCCATCGAGTCAACGCATCCACCTTGATCTATGAGGATATTCTATTTAAAGCGTCACGCGCCCCCGGATAATCATTTAATAGGACCGATTGCCTGTAATATTCCCTGGCCTTATCCTTATTCCCAAAGGCATTGCGGTACATTTCCCCCAAAAGGAAATAACATTGGCCTAAATAGACCTGGTCTTTGCCGGGATTGAATCCGTCGATGGCTTTAAGCAACTGCCCTTCTGCCTGGCGCAATATGGCCGTGCCTTTGATCTGATCGCCATCCTTAAAAACCGCTGTCCCGTTCCCATAAAGGATGCTGCCGTAAAGCATGCGTCTCAACGGTGAGGGATCAAGGCGGATGGCGCCAAGCATGTCATCAAGGCCCTGGTCCATGTTTCCGTCGTCAATGGCCTGGGCGCTCTTGTCTTCAAGGTCATCTGCCTGGGCTTTAAGTTTTTGCGATCCGCCGGGGACGGCTTGCGCGAATACGGCCCCTGCCCCAAACGCCAGCATCAACAGAACAAAACTTTTAGCCCATGAGATCATGGCTTATTAGCGGTAACCGGCGACTTATCCATGTTCTGGCTTTTGGCCGGTGCAAATTGATTATCGGGGGTATCGATGAGTTCGTGGAGCAAGGCTGCTGACTTTAGCATATTGTCCCTGTCCTGCTGGGCCTGGAAGATCTCGACGCTATGCCGGGCGGCCAAAACCGCGGGTAATTTCTTGCCGTTCATTTTATTGGCTATGCTTAACATATAAAACACCGTCCCGTCATCGGGGAAGTTCTTGGCGGTCATTTCAAGGAAGTCCGCGGCATGGTCATATTCCTGGATCTTGAGCAGGATCTGCCCGATCAGCAGGTACGCCTCTGGCTCCGAAGGGTTGACCTTGATGGACGTTTCAAGGTCCACGATCGTGGACTTCAGGTCTTTGTTTTGCAGGTCGCTGAAACTCTTCATGATGAGCTTATGGCCGATTTCCTTGCGTTGATCCATCGTCGGCTGTTGATTTTCCTGTTTTTGGCAGCCGACCAGGGCTAATAGCGTGATGAACACAAATAATGTTTTTTTCATAGTAGCTCTCTTTTCTTATCTGACCTTCGTTGTTAAATATTGATGCACACCCTGGGCCGCCGCGCGTCCTTCATGGATCGCCCACACGACCAGTGACTGACCGCGGGTCATATCACCCGCTGTAAAAACACCCGGCAAGGACGTCATCTTGTTGGCATCAGCGATGACATTGCCCCTGGCATCGACCGCAACCCCTAATTCTTCAAGCATTCCCTTTTTGACGGGCCCTAAAAAGCCCATCGCCAAAAGCAGCAGATCACATTCCATATCAAATTCTGAACCCGCGATCTCGCTCATCTTCATCTGCCCGCTCTGAGGGTCTTTGGACCATTGCAGGCGTATGGCATGCAGCTTTTCCAAACAGCCGTTTGTTCCGCTTAAACGTTTGGTCAATATGCTGTAATCGCGCACGCATCCTTCCTCATGAGAGCTGGATGTGCGCAATATAAAGGCCCAATTGGGCCAGGGATTATCTAAAGCACGCTTCTGCGGAGGCTGGGGCATCAATTCAAACTGGTGGACGCTCCGGGCACCCTGGCGTATGGCGGTACCCACGCAATCCGACCCCGTATCGCCTCCGCCCAAAACAACCACCCGTTTGCCTTCGGCGGATACTTTTTCTAATGATGGCGGCTTGACCTGTAAAATATGTTGGACATATTGGGACATAAAGCCGTCAGGGGAATAATTATTGTTGATCAAATTCTGCTGGGGGAGATAGTACATGGCCTGATACACGCCTTTGAGATCACGGCCCGGCACCTGAAGTTCACGTCCAGCCTCGGCACCGCCGCATAAGACAAGGGCGTCGAATTTATCACGCAGCTCTTTGACGGGAATATTCACGCCGACATGGGCATTTGTTTTAAAAACCACCCCTTCTTCACGCATGCGGTCAACCCGTCTGGTTACGATCCATTTTTCCAGCTTAAAATCAGGTATGCCCAGTGTCAAAAGCCCGCCGATGAGCTCATTTTTCTCATAGACGGTAACCTTGTGGCCTTGTTTATTAAGCTCATCCGCGCAGGCGAGCCCCGCGGGGCCGGAACCGATAACGGCAACCTTCATGCCCGAACGGTGTTTGGGGATTTGAGGCTTGATCCAGCCCTTATCGTAGGCATTCTCAACGATCGAAAGTTCGATATTCTTAATGGTCACCGCGGGGGCATTAATGCCAAGCACGCAGGCGTTTTCGCAAGGCGCCGGACAAACGCGGCCGGTGAATTCAGGGAAATTATTGGTCTTGTGAAGCCTCTCGATGGCTTCCTGCCAACGGTCGCGGTAAACAAGATCGTTCCAGTCAGGGATGATATTCCCGATAGGGCAGCCGGATTGACAGAACGGCACGCCGCAATCCATGCAGCGGGCCCCCTGGTCCCTCAGCTCTTTCGAGGCGGGAAGATGCGTAAATTCCTTAAAAGCCTTTACCCGGCGGGAAACCTCATCTTTTTTGTAATCCTGCCGGTCATGCTTCATGAATCCTTTGATATCGCCCATATTTCCCTTATTTCTTGCTCAGCACATTGTCTGTATTCTTGATCGATTCAGCTTCTTCCAAAACCCTTCGGTAATCACGGGGATAGACTTTGACAAAGGAAGCCAGCTGGCGGTCCCAATCCTTCAAAATTCCCTGCGCGACGCTTGATTGGGTGTATTTGAAATGTTTCTCTATCAGATCCTTTAATTCCACGATATCCCTTTGTTCCCTGACGGCAAACAAGTCCACCATGCCCGTATTGCAATTTTTCTTAAACACGCCTTCACGGTCCCAGACATACGCGATGCCGCCCGACATCCCCGCCGCGAAATTACGGCCTGCGGGACCGATGATCACCACACGCCCGCCGGTCATATACTCACAGCCGTTATCCCCGACACCCTCAACCACCGTTGACGCGCCGGAATTACGGACCGCGAAACGCTCGCCGGCCAGTCCGCGGAAAAACGCCTCGCCCAAAATAGCCCCGTACAAAACCACATTGCCCGCGATCATGTTATTTTCCGGTACAAAAGTCGACCTGGAAGGAGGATATACGACGATCCGTCCGCCCGAAAGGCCCTTGCCGACATAATCATTGGCTTCGCCTTCAAGCGTAAGGCTGATACCACGCGCTAAAAAGGCGCCGAAACTTTGGCCCGCGGAACCAAGGAATTTGATCTGGATGGTGTCATCCGGAAGTCCTGCCAACCCGTATTTGCGTGCGACCTGGCTCGAAAGCATGGTGCCCACGGTACGGTTGATATTGCGGATAGAGAGCTCGAGCTTGACAGGCTTTTTTTCTTCGATCGCCTGCGCGCATTGGGCAATGAGGGTATTGTCCAGGGCCTTCTCCAATCCGTGATCCTGGACGCTGCTATGACGGATGCTCACCCCTTTGGGAACGTCAGGCCGGTGCAAAATATTGCTCAGGTCAACGCCCTTGGCCTTCCAATGCTCAACGGTTTCCTTGATATCCAGCATATCGACGCGGCCGACCATATCCTCAAATTTCTTAAAGCCAAGTTCGGCCATGATCTGGCGCACTTCCTCGGCGATAAAGGTAAAGAAATTGACCACATAGGAAGGGTCGCCGTCAAATTTCTTGCGCAGCAAAGGGTCTTGCGTCGCTACGCCAACGGAACAAGTATTCAAATGGCACTTGCGAAGCAATATGCATCCCACGGTGATCAAAGCGGTGGTGGAAAACCCGAACTCATCGGCGCCCAGCATCGCGGCGATCGCCACATCACGCCCGGTCTTTAACTGGCCATCGGTCTGCACGCGGATGCGCCCGCGCAGGTCATTCATCACCAAGACCTGCTGGGTCTCGGCAATGCCCAATTCCATGGGAAGGCCGGCATGCTTGATGGATGTCTGCGGGGATGCCCCGGTACCGCCTTCATAGCCTGAGATCAGCACATGGTCGGATTTGCCTTTGGCAACTCCGGCCGCGACGGTGCCGACCCCGATCTCGGAAACGAGCTTAACGGAGATCATGGCCTGGGGGTTGGAATTCTTTAAGTCATGGATCAACTGGGCCAGGTCCTCAATGGAATAAATATCATGATGAGGCGGCGGAGAGATCAATTGGACGCCGGGTGTCGTGTGCCGTGTGGCCGCGATCTCCTTGGAAACCTTGTGCCCGGGAAGCTGTCCGCCCTCACCGGGTTTGGCACCCTGGGCCATTTTGATCTGAAGCTGGTCAGCGTTGACCAGATATTCGATCGTCACCCCGAAACGGCCCTGGGCCACCTGCTTGATCCGGCTGCGCCGCCAATCGCCATTGGGGTCCTTTTTAAACCGCACGGCATCCTCGCCGCCCTCTCCTGTATTGGAAAACCCTCCCAAACGGTTCATCGCAATGGCTAATGTTTCATGGGCTTCCTTTGAGATGGAACCGTAGCTCATGGCCCCTGTGGCAAAGCGCTTGACGATCTCGGAAACCGGTTCAACTTCTTTGATGTCGATGGGTTTGCCTGCTTTGAACTTCAAAAGACCGCGGATATTGGCGATTTGCCGGCTATGCTCATTGACCGCTTTGGAATATTGTTTAAAGACCTGGAAATTCCCCGAACGTGTCGCGTGCTGAAGCAGGGCGATTGTCGTCGGATTCAACTGGTGGAATTCAGCTTCCTTGCGCCAATAATATTCCCCGCCTTCATCCAGCATGCCATCCGGCGCGCCAAAGCGAGGATACCCTTTCTCATGGCGCATCAGGGCCTCACGGGCCACCGTGTCGATGTTGATTCCGCCGATACGTGAAGGTGTCGCTGTAAAATATTTATCTATCAGTTCCTGGCCCAGCCCCACCGCCTCAAAGATCTGCGCCCCGCAATAGGATTGGATGGTGGATATCCCCATTTTGGAAATGATCTTATACAAGCCTTTGTGGCAGGCCTTCAGGAAATTCTTTTCGATCTCCTTGAAGCTCGCCGAGAGCTCATATTTCTCATCCTTGGCCATGGCCTCAAGGGTCTCAAAAGCCAAATACGGGTTTACCGCGTTGGCCCCATAGCCGATCAAGACCGCGAAATGATGCAGTTCCCGCGCCTCGCCTGTTTCGATGACGATGCTGACCTTGGTGCGCGTCCCCTGGCGGATCAAATGATGGTGAAGCCCCCCGCAAGCCAACAACGACGGAATAGGCGCTTTCTTGGCGGAAATGCTGCGGTCTGAAAGGACCAGTATACTGCAGCCCGCCGCAATGGCCTTATCCGCTTTGGCGCAAAGGACGCTAAAGGCTTTTTCAAGCCCGGCGGTGCCGCCCTTTTTCTCAAATACCATGGGTAATGTCAGCGATTTTAATGACCCTTTGCGGATGCGGCTGATCTTCCCCAGCTCCTCATTGGTCAAGATCGGATGCTGGATCCATAAACGATGGCAATGCTGCGGGCCTTCCTCGAGCAAATTGCTCTCTGCCCCGAGCATCATATCCTCGGCCATGATGATCTCCTCACGGATGGCATCAATCGGAGGATTGGTCACCTGGGCGAATAATTGTTTGAAATACTCAAATAAAAGCTTGGGCCTGTCCGACAGCACGGCCAGCGGCGTGTCAGTCCCCATGGAACCGGTGGCTTCCTCGCCTTTGGCCATGGGCTGCAAAATAATCTTAAGGTCTTCAAGGGTATAGCCGAAGGCGCGCTGGCGTTCCAGCAGGGTCTTTTCATTTAAAGCGGGGACCTTTTTGGGCACCGGCAGCAGGCGGATGTCCACGATATTCTCCCTTAGCCATTTTTCATAAGGCTGGCGGCCGGCATAGGTTTCTTTGACCTCACGGTCGTCGATGATACGCCCTTCCTTGGTATCCACCAAAAACATTTTTCCCGGCTGCAGCCGCCCCTTGGTAATGACCCTTTCAACGGGCACGGACAAAACCCCCGCCTCTGAGGCCATGATGACCACATCATCATTGGTGACAAGGTAGCGCGACGGGCGCAGCCCGTTGCGGTCAAGCAAGGCCCCGACATATCTTCCGTCGGAAAAAGCGATGGCCGCGGGGCCGTCCCAGGGCTCCATCAAACAGGAATGATATTCATAGAAAGCGCGCTTGGAACGTTCCATCTCCTGATGATTGCTCCAGGCTTCCGGGATCATCATCATCATGGCGTGGGGAAGCGAGCGTCCGCAAAGGATAAGCATCTCCAGGACATTGTCAAATGTGGCGGTATCCGAACCGTGCGGCACGACGATGGGCAGCACCTTCTTTAAATCCTCGCCGAATTCCTTGGAAATGAACTGTTTCTCGCGCGTCTGGATCCAGTTGATATTCCCCCGCAGGGTATTGATCTCCCCGTTATGGGCAATATAGCGGTACGGATGCGCCAGCGCCCAGCTGGGAAAAGTGTTGGTGGAATAACGCGAATGCACCAGGGCAATGGCCGAGACCATGGCCGCGTCGCTTAAGTCAGGGAAAAAAAGGTCCAGCTGTTCGCTCATCAATTGCCCCTTGTACACCATGGTGTGGCTTTGAAGCGAGCAGAAATAATAAAAATTCTTCTGCGGCAGGGTGGAATTGTAAACCTTATTCCACAAGCGTTTGCGGATCACATATAACTTGCGGTCAAAATCTTCCCTGGCCGTCTGTGGGCCGCGGGCGATAAAAAGCTGCTTGAATGCCGGCATTACCGAACGGGCAACGCGGCCTATCTTGCTTGGCTCATGAGGCACTTCCCTCCAGCCGATGAATTTCTGGCCTTCTTCGTGGATAATCTTTTCCGTCCAGGATTCAATGACATTGCGGTCATCGAGCGAAGTGGGCAAAAATACAAGGCCCGCGCCGTAATCGCCGAATTCGGGAAGCTCCAGGTCGTTTTTAGCCAATTCCTTGCGTAAAAAAGCATCCGGCATCTGGATCAGGATACCCGCTCCGTCACCTGTCTCGGGGTCACAGCCGCAAGCGCCGCGATGGGCCAGGTTTTCCAGGATCTCGACCCCATGGCGGACAATATCATGGGACTTAAGCCCCTTGATCTGCGCGATGAAACCAACACCGCAGGAATCGTGCTCGAATTGAGGATCGTATAAGCCTTGTTTGGGCATGACAGTCATGTATGTACTCTCACTTCTGGATTCAAAGTTGTTGCATTCAAAGGGGTTATTTTATTATTATTGTCCCCAAAATGCAAACTAAATTACTGCTGAGTCTATGGGGGTTGGATTAAAAAAGCCTGACGGGAATTTGCTCATGGACCAACAGGTCAATATCCCCTGTTTCTTTCTGATTGCTGACAGCTTTCTTATACAGCTTTTCCCATAACTCCCTGTGCCAGGATGTGCCCATTCCGATGGGACGGATCATCCCAAGGGCTTGATCTTCCCTGCCGGACTTGACAAGATACACCGCCAGCAGGAATGCCGCGTCTTCCTCGCCTTCATCCAGATTCCTTCCCAATACTTGCGGCGGATTGGCTATGTTCCGCCAGATCTGCCCGTAAAAGGGGCCCTGACGCAGGATTTCCAGGGTATATTCTTTCTTGAAAGCAAAAGCCTTGCTTAACACCTGCGCGCTTTTATAAAAATCCCCCTGCTCAAAATAAATGACCCCCAAATTATAATATGTCCAGAAAAAGTACGGGTTTATCTTCATGGATCTTTCAAATTGACCGCGGGCCGCGTCGATATCCCCGGAATAATAATCACAATAACCCAATAAAAAATGTCCGGCATCGTTATCAGGGAACATTTCTGTTACCTTCCCGTAATACAGGCTGAAAATAAAAGGCTGCCCTGAATAATAGGTGTTCATCCATTCCTTCCTTGGCTTTTCTGTGCCGGCGACGATCCCGGAAAAATAAGGCATATACGGATAATAAATGCTGACCGAGGCGATCTTGCTTTTTTGTTCAACCTGGTCATGTTCCCTGATCAATTCAATGACGAACGGATTTTTGCCCCAGAAACTTTTAAATCCCCCCGGCATAAGCTGATGCCACCCCGCGAGAATGATCGCGCATGCGCCCAAAACAGTCAGGACAGGATCTTTTTTAAAAACGCGGCAAAGGAAATTCATCGGACAAATACCTTTATTATTTTATGGGCCAAAAATGCGATCAGGACCAGGTACAGCGACACGATGGGATATGAATACCGGTCGAGGATAAAATACAATGAGTACAGGGCCATATACCAAAAAATGAAATTAAACACCCATAACAGGGCGCTGCCCTCTCCTTTCTTGGGCAAGCCATCCTTCCATGAACGCCGGCAGAGATAAAAAAAAGCGAAAACACATCCCATCCAGGAGAAAAAGGCAACAACCGACATGGTGGCGTAAACAAATACGGGGAAATAAAAGATCCTCTGCAGCCAGTCCGGGTAAACCTCAAATGAGGTGATCGGCTCCCAAAAGAACATCTCATGCGCCTCGATGAACATCAGCAGGCCCGCCTGAAGGGGGTTGGACAAGATCATCCTGAGGGAGCTTGCGATAAAATACCGGGAGGCGGCATTCCCGGTGATCCCCCGGGCGGTTAATTCATCCCTCTTTTGGGTGATCAGGTCATCCGAGTACCTGGCGGTCCAGAAATTACAGTCATTGTCCCCAAATAGCGACGGGCATATCCCCATCGGCGGCACATAGGCCAACGCCGCCCCCAGCCTCCTTAGTGTCAACGGCTCCATGCGCCTGGCGGTATTGCCGTACAGGGCCCAGTCACCGCGGTTGGTAAAGGCGAATTGGCCGTTATAATGATAATTACACGCCCGCCACGCGCAGACGACCCCTTCAAAAACAGCCAAAACAATCAGGCAAAAAACCGCCACCCGTCGGGCCCTGACAAAATCCCCGCGGCGCAGGCTTGAAAAGGTCCGCCAGTAAAAAGGCCATAAGAATAATATCAAAACCCCCTCGGCGATGGCCTTTGACGACATCACCCCTAAAAACATGACCGCTACCATCAGGGCATGCCCCGCCATCCTGAAGTTCCCCTGCTGTCCCTGCGGATTTTCTTCCAGTAATTCCCATGACCTTATCGTCCAGGTCACGGCCAGCACCACCCACGGATAGGCGGCAAACTCCGACCACAGGCGCAGGCTGGATGTCGTCATCGTCGGGGAAATCCCCAGATAAAAAACAAAAAGGCAGGCGAGAGATCTGCCCAGGCCAAGCATCCTCATCAAACGGTAAGAAAAGATCATGGTCAAAAACAAAAAGAAAAGCCCGATCGCCTTCAAAGGATAGGCATAAGCGATCCCCCAGTATTCACCCAGGCGCATGGACAGGGCAATAAGCCCGGGGAACAGGGGTTCGCGCTGGGGTCCCTGGCGCAAAAATTCAGCCCAGCCCTGATGCGCGATCAATTGGCCGGCCGCTTCATATCCGGTGGAATCATAAACGACGATAAACTGGGTCGTAAAAAAAAGATACGCCCACCAAAGTATTGGAATAACAAACGCCAGCCTGAAAAAAATATTCTTCGCCATATTTTAAAGCTTTCTTAAATAAACCGTCAGCCTGCCGCCGTAACCCACGGGGACCCACCACGCCGGGCGGTAAATCGCATTGCCTGTGCTTAATAGGGTGTGGTCATCTCCGCCGGAAACGATGAGCGCGCAGGCCGTAAAATCGCCCAGTGGATATTTTAAGGATGCTGATCTATTATCCACCCCGACATGCTCTATGCGCGCCCCTTGCCCGGCCAAAAGGACCCACCAGGGATATTCCCAGTCGTCCTGGCCCAACACCAGCCCTATTTGACGGCAATCAACGGATTTTATATACCCCGCGGCCGCGGCATAAGGCTGGATCAAATAAGGATTCTTATAATAATACTGCACGCTCTTAGGCTGTCGCCATATGCTGAAACCGCCGAACCAGGGATGCTGGTCATTCATCAAGAGCCACGGCAATACGCCCGCCGCCAAAACAAGCGCCACGACAACACTTTTCTTCCCTAAAAAATGTTCAAGAACAACTCCTGCCACAGGACAAAACAAAACATAAAACGGTAAATGAAAACGGCCGTTCCAAGGCTCGTAACGGACGATCAGGCAAAAAATCAGGGAAGCAGCCAGCAGGGTGCAAACATAATAGATCATCTTTCTTGGGGCTCCCCGATAAAACCAGGCCAAAATAAACACGATCAGGAAAATCGCCGTATGAAGACAATTGCCCGCGTAATCCTCATCGAGATTCATTTTCTGGTTTGTCAGGTCATCCCCGAAAATCGCCTGCGGATCGGCCACATCCGCGCCCATCCATCGGGCTGCTCTGGTCAATACGCGCGTCATAATCTTATTTACGTCCATCCAGGATGTCGTCATCTGGATCCTCATGTTCCTCAACACGTTTAACCCTAAATCCTTTGGCCCGAATGATCCGTTAATCAGATTAACGTCCGACCACACCGGAGAGCCAAAGGCCAGGGTATTGCGCGCGTATGGCCCCATGTTCATGCCGACGGCACAAATAATGATCAGCAATAATCCCGGCAATTTCCTGAAAATGGACTTTTTGAAATTTGAGCCGGCCAGCCAAATTAAAAAAGGCGCGGCAAAAATATAACTATAGCCTTTCGTCAGGAATGCCAGGCCAAGGCTCAATCCCGCCGCGACAGCATTAAGCAATGAACATTCCCGTTGAGATTCAATGAGAAAAAAGATAAAAACAGAAAGCCAAAAAGTACAGGCATAATCCGTCTGGGTGCTGACTGACTGTAAAACACCCATCGGCAGGCATGAGGCTATGGCCGCCGCCAGCAATTGTCCCCTTCTGTTGGCTCCTACTTGTCCGGCGATCAGCGACACGGCCAACAAGCTGCCTGCCATGGAAAACCATTGGACGAAATTGACGATTGTTTCTCCCCCTCCCAAAATACGCAATTGGGCAACTGAATATTCGGCCCATGGCGCGCTATATAATTGACGGAGGATATTGGTCGGGTAAAAACTGACGGTCTTGTCCTGGATCCAGTGCTCAACACGGGAGAGGTGATAGGTCATGGAATCCCAGGTGTTAGGTGCTCCCCCGGCAGCTGTGAGAGCGCAAACCGCGCAAATAAGGACAATGATGCCTAACAGGATTTTCTCGCTTGCTCCCCATGTTTTGAGATCAACGCGCGGCCAGGACAGGGCGCCTGGGCCAAGGCAGGTCATTTTCACGGCAAGGACGGTGATAAAAAGCCAGCTTATCAGCAATGGGTAGAAAGAAAACGACCGGGCAAGGCTCAGACTTTCGGTGATCCCTGTCAGTGCCGACGCTGTGATGATCGCGGACCAAAGCGCCGCCACCCGCCAGCTTTCAAGATGGCGGCGCATGATAACGGCAGAACATAACGCGAAAAGTAAGATCAAAAAACAGGACATAGGGAATTAAATTGCTTGTTTGATCAATTTCCGACGGAAAATCAAAGCCGCGTAGATCAGCCAAGGGACCGCCCAAATGATCATGATCCTAAGCCATGTTGTCCGGGTAAAAGGCGGCATAGCTCCCATGAGGGATAAGACCAGCATCAATAAGCCTTTGTATATGATCAGGCAAAACGCGGCTGGCGCGTGTATCAGCACCGCCCATATATTGGCCTGTAGATCTGGGTTGGTCCAGTCCGTGCGGTTAAAGTCAACCGGGACAGGCTGCAGGTTAAAATAGGAGCAGCCTTCAAAGGCAAGCATGGAAAGTACCGGCGGAAGGCAGATCAGGATGATCAGGGGTATTGCCCACCAGCGTATTTTCCCGGAGATCCATTCCAATACATAGGCCATCGGCAGGATCATCACAGGTATTGCTGAAACGATAAAATACCTGTAGCCATACCATCCCCCTTGCGAACCCCAGGCAATGATGATATAGAAATTGATAGCCATCGGGATGAACAGCCAAATAAATCTTTTAAGAATGGGGCCGCCAAGCAAGGATATTCCCCCCAGGCTTATAAGCAAGAATGGCGCCGTATAGATCAGGCCCCAATCCGTCCCTATAAGAATATGCGCGGTCCTTTGAAAAAAGGACGTAGCGGTCATGGCCGTCCCTAAATATTGGCCCGCCCAGGAATAAGGATGCATGTGATTGACAGCGTCTGGCCACGCATTGAATATCAGGATCAGTCCGGCGGATAAGATGATCCCCGCGCAGGATTGCCGAAATATCTGGACGATGCCCTGGGAATAATCCATCACCAAAAAGGGCCAAAGCAGGGCAAAAGCCGCGTCATTGGGCCGGGTGAGATAAAAAAGCCCTGAAAGGGCAAAGACCCCTGTCAGCGCCTTGCGCTGATCTCTTCGGGACAGAAAATCCAGGAAAAGATACATAAGGACGCTTTGAAGGAAAAACTCCGAGCAATGGCTGAAAAAAGGCCGGCGATACACGAACAACGGAAGGCCCTGGCAGATCATCATCACGATGACTGCCGTCGAGGCATTAAGGGGGGAAACAAAACGGGAGAGGCTGAAAAACAGGAGATAACAGGCAATGGTGAAATAAAAGATACTGGAAACCTCAAATCCGAACTGGGACCACGAGCCGACAATATTATCCTGTGTCCTTGACTCTGTGATGGTTGATCCTCCTGCCCTGTCGAGGAATGAAAAAACAAAGACGAACGGAGCCGCGAGGATACCCGTTCCGACGGGACTTTGAGGCCCCTCCTTCATGATCGTATAGAATTCCTTCTTGTAGGACGGGAATTGGCCAAAGGCCATGGCGCTGGCATGCGCGAAATAATCATAATCATCGTCCACATACCACATCCCCCTGCTTTGAAGATTATCGGGACGGACCAATAAAAACGCCGTTATAAAAATGGCTGTTGTTATGCGTAATAGGGGTGAAAGGCTCATGGCGAATGTAAATACGTGGCTGCCGCTAAAATATCCCTGTAGGTCATCAGTCCCCGAATGATCACCAACCCTCCCAGGAAAATGGATGCATTCAGGCAGATCCAGGGGTTTGGCCTAGTCCATCGGCGCAGATCAAAGCTCGCCAATGAAAACATCAGGATATCCGCCGGTGTCAGATAGATCAAGTAGCGGCTGAAAAACCCCTGCTCGGAGTTTTGGGTGAAGAGGTCTTTATACAATACAAAAAAACCGCTGGCAAAAAACAGCGCAAAGGCCGGTAAAAAGAAAATATTCCAGGAAAGCTTTTTATACTTTTCTGGCAAAACCCAGGCCATGAGCGCGTAGAGGACATAAATGAACAAGCGCTCGGGCATGACCACATCAAAAAGATTTGAACTGAACATGTAGGTCTTGATCGTGAATATGGTGTCTGAAAAATAATAAAACAAAGCGATGGCCATCGGCAAGGTCCAGGCCACGCAAGACTGTTTGACGCTTAACTTCCTGCTGAAACAAAGCATGATGGTCACGATGGACATTTGAAGCATGCTGGCAGGTGTCGTCAGGGCCAACAACAAATGGGTCAAACATAAGCTTTTGAAGGTCTTTATCTTGGGAGAAATAAACGCGGTGCATAGCAGTAATAATTGGACAGTGGTCAATAAGAACCACAGCGAATACGGCCTGGCCTCAACCCAATACATCCATACCATGGGGGAAACCAGGGCAACGCCCAGGGCATAAAACGCGGCATAGACGGAATAAAAACGCGAGAAAAAATAAAAAATAAGGGCCAGCGCCAGGGACATATAAATATTGGAGGGGATACGCAGGATGATCTGGGAAGGGATATCCCGGGTTCGGTGGAATTCCCGGGGGAAATACACGGGCAGGCGGTAGGAAAAGGCATGGCTGACCGTCTTTTGAATGATATAAAAAAGAGGGTTCTTGTTCCCGTCAGGGAATTTTAGGGCCAAAAGGCCCGCGTAAGAATTGGCGTCGATGGCTGTTTGCTGGGTATACAGCTCGTCGGTCCAAAGGAGCTTGTGGGCACTTAAGCAAGACCCTCCCGCCAGCAACAGCGCCCCTACCCCAAGCGACAGATACAGGCTTTTTAAATGGTCAAAACGCATAAAGTTCCGGTTTGATCTTTCTCATCATTTCCTGGGCTTCGTTATTGACGGCTGCCTGGTTTAAGATTTGTGCTATGACAAAAGCCGACTTGTACATCTCATTAAGATGTTTGGCGCAGAGCCCAAGCGCTTCCTTGTCCCCCGGCTCCAGTAAGGGCAGATAAACGTATTGGGAAGTAAATATCCTCTTTATACTGCTTATCGCGGGAAGGCCCAGCGCCGTGCGTAATGTGCCCAGGGCCTCGTGATAGCGCGATCCATTGATATCAATGGCGGCCAGATTGTAATAATTCCAGAAATTATCCGGATGCTCCTTAATGGCCATCGTTAAATACTTGATGGCCTTGGGATCATCATTTAAATAATGGTAGCAATAGCCTAAAACCCCATAGGCATCCCAAAGGCTTGGGAATACATGGATCAAATGCTCATAATAATCCGCGTAGATCCGGATTTTGTTCCTGTCGGGCGCTTCCCGTCGGGTATTGAGTTCCCACAAATAATCCATTGGCTGCGGGACAAGATTGTTCAAAGCGGCCATATCGGCTACGGCGAAGGTTTGGACGACATTCTTCCCGGCAGCAAAGAAAACACACAACAAGAACAGCGCTAAAAGGATATATGGTATTTTGAAGGACATCGTATTAGGCGTTATGTTCGAACAAACCGGTATTTGATGATCGGCCAGTACATTTCCAGGGCAGTGCCCCATTTAATTTTCTTGCCGGCCTTGCGCGTCCGGGCCGTGTAATCTATGGCCACTTCTTTGATGGAAAATCCGCGGCGTAAAAGCTTGACCGTAAATTCGGTTTCAAACGCGAAATTCCGGGAAGCGATGTTCATGCCTTCCCATGCTTGCCTGGTGAAAACCTTGTAACAGGTATTGATATCGGTCAAAGGAACGCCGTAAAGGTTGCTGAATGTCCAGTTGGAGATCCCGTTGGCCCACCGGTTGACCGCCTGCATCCCGTCGATGCTGCCTAAAAAACGCGAGCCGTAAACCACCTGGGCGCGATTGTCCAAAATAGGCTGTAAAAGTTTGGGGTATTGCTTGGGGTCATATTCCAGGTCGGCATCCTGGACAAGAAAGATGTCCCCTGTGGAATTCTTTAATCCTGTTAATAAAGCAGCTGTCTTTCCCTTATTGCTTTGGTGAACGATCACCATGTCCGCCTGGCCGCTGAATCGGCTTAGGATGTCCGCTGTCCTGTCCTTGGACCCGTCGTTGACGATCACCAGCTCCCGCGATAATCCCCCCGGCAGCGTCACGGCCCTGACCTTCGTGATGATCTCCTCGATGGTCGATTCTTCGTTAAACGCGGGGATGATGACGGATAATTTCATTCTTTGTACCTGTTGGTGATGGGCAGCCGCCAATCCTTGCCGAAAGCGCAACGGCTGATCTTAACGCCCGGGGGTGCCTGCCGCCTTTTATATTCATTCATATCCACCAATCGGACGGTCCGCATGACCATTTGGGTATCCATGCCCGAAGCGATGATATCCTGGGGCGAAGCATGATTTTCAATATAAGCTTCCAGGATCTTATCCAGGTCTTCATAGGATCCCAGCGTTTCCTCATCGGTTTGGTTTAACCTTAACTCGGCGGAAGGGGCTCTGAGCAAGATGCTTTTGGGGATGAGCGGCTGTTGCGAGATGCTGTTACGGTAGCGCGCCAATTGATAGACCGTGGTCTTGAAAACATCCTTGATGACCGCGTAGCCTCCGGACATATCCCCGTAAAGCGTGCAATAGCCCACCGCCATTTCGCTTTTATTGCCGGTAGTGAGGATGAGCCCTCCGAACTTGTTGGCCATGGCCATCAGAATATTGCCGCGGATCCGCGCCTGGATATTCTCCTCGGCGGCATCCTCGTTCAAACCGGCAAAATAAGGAGCCAGTGTTTTCAAATAGGAAGCAAAGATCCGTTTAATGGGGATTTCTTTCAGCGTGATCTTCAGGTTTTTGGACAATGCCCTGGCGTCCTGGCGGGTGGCCCTGCTGTTAAAACGGCTCGGCATAGAATAGGCCGTGACATTCTCAGGCCCAAAGGCGTCACAGGCTATGCACGCCACCAGGGCGGAATCCACTCCCCCGCTTAAACCCAGCGCCACTTTCTTAAAGCCATTCTTGGCCGCGTAATCCCTGGTCCCCATGACCAGGGCATTGTAAATTTCCTCACTACTGTCTAAAACAGGAGCCACGGGATTCTTAAGTGAAGACAGGTCAACCTGCAGCAGCGATTCTTCGAACTGAACGGCCCGTGCCATGACCTTCCCATCCGGCGCTATGACCATGCTGCCGCCATCAAAGACCAGCTCATCCTGTCCTCCGGTGGCATTGACATAGACCAGATGTGTCCCTGTTTCTTTGGCACGGCGCTCCAGGAGTTCCTGGCGCAGTTTGAGCTTCCCTGCCTGATAAGGGGATGAGGAAATATTGACCAGTATTTTGGCGCCCGCGAGGGCTTGGGAACAGTAGACCGCCTGGTCGATCCAGAAATCCTCACAGATAGTCATGCCGATCTTGAGGCCATTGATCAGAACTATCCCTGAATTCTGTCCCCTGGAAAAATACCGTTTCTCGTCAAAAACGCCGTAATTGGGCAATTCCTGTTTATAGTAAACTTCCTGTAATTTGCCATCACTGATAAAGGCCGCGGCATTGTATATCTTCCCGCCGGCGTCACTGTCCACAAAGCCGGTGATAACGCTTATCCCCCGGACCTTCCGGGCCAGCGCGCCTATGGCCTTGATATTATCCGCCACAAAATGTTTTTTTAGCACGAGGTCTTCAGGCGGATAGCCGCAGATGGCCAGTTCAGGGAAGATCACCAGGTCCGCCCCGGCCTTTTGGGCCAGTGACACGAATTCCAGGATCTTGCGCGAATTTCCGGCCAGATCTCCGACGGTAGGATTGATTTGAGCGAGAGCTAACTTAATCATTTATAATTCCCAGAAAATTTTGATACAGCCTTTGGGCCTGGGCGTCAAAGACGGTCTTTAGTTTCCAGTAATCTTCCATCATCGAACGGGCGTGCTCCAGCCGCCCGGGAAGGTCCGCGGCGCTGTATTCATCACACCATTCCTTGATGCTTCTATCCGTGACCTCAACGTGAAATTGAAACCCGTAGGCATTTTTCCCGACTTTCAAAGCCTGGTGGGGGCAGCCCCCGGCCTTTGCCAGCAGAAGACCATTTGAGGGGATTTGAAACATGTCCCCATGCCAATGATAAACAGGGTCATCTTCGCGGAAACCGGAAAATAGCGGGTCTTTTTTCCCTTCAGCCGTCAGTTGCACCTGATACCAGCCGATTTCCTTGACGGGAGATCTAACAACCTTGGCCCCTGCGGCCTTGGCCAAAAGTTGTGAGCCCAAACAGATCCCCAAAAAAGGGATTTGGGCTTTCAGGGTTTTTTGAATAAAATCATTTTCCGGCTTTAGGAAAGGGTACTTATCTTCTTCATCGACATTCATGGGCCCGCCCAGGACAATGACGGCTTGATAGTCCTTCGGATCAATGGGCAGGTCTTCGCCGGCCCCCAGCTCAATGGTACGAAAAGGCTTCCCCCGGGCTTTCAAAAAGTCCCCCAGGGTTCCCGGGCCTTCTATATCGATGTGTTTAATGACCAAAATCATGGAAAGATTATACTATAAAAAAGTAGTGACAGGCACGACTTTGTTTAATAGAAAGTCGTGCCTGTCACTACTTTTTTTATGTCCATGCTTTGATGTTTTACGCGTTCATCAAAAGCATTTCAGCGTAACTTGGCAAAGGCCATATAGATGCCGGAACATATGCTTCCAGGGCATCAATGGACCCGCGTAATTTAAGCATACCAGCCACGGTTTTAGCGGAATCATGCTTGGCCACAGCCGCCTCTAAGCTTTCAGTGGTCGAGATGGCGCTCTCGATCAATCCTGAAATTTCCTTGAGCACTTTTTTCTGGGCCGTGGTTTTCCCTAAAGAGCCGACAGCTTTGATATTATCCGCCAATTGTTTCTGGTACTCAATGGCGGCGGGGATCAATTGCGTGCGTGCCATCGTCGCGGCACAACTGCCTTCCAGGGCAACGACAGTCGCATAAGCATGCATGTTGATCTCATACCGGGAATAGATCTCTTTCTCGGTAAGGACGCCGTGTTTGACCAAGACAGCTATGTTCTTTTTAACCTTGATCGCTTCCAGGGCTTCAGGCGTAGTTTTAAAATTAGGCAAGCCGCGCTTCTTGGCTTCTTTTTGCCATTCTTCAACATACCCATCACCGTTATACAGCACGCGTTTATGCTTCTTGATGATCGCCTGCAAGACTTTTTGCAGGGAATTGTTAAAATTCTTACCAGCTTTTTTATCCGCTTCCAGTTGATCGCAGATATCGCTCAGGGCCTCTGCTACGATGGTATTAAGCACCATGTTGGCGGCTGAAGGATTCTGATTGGAACCCACGGCGCGGAACTCGAACTTGGCGCCCGTGAAGGCAAACGGAGAGGTGCGGTTGCGGTCTGTTGTGTCTTTGGCTAAATGCGGCATAGCATCAACTCCCACGTGCAAGACGCCACCTTCTTTGGAAGTTTTAGCTCCACCCTTTTCAATTTGTTCGATGATATCCGTCAATTGGTCGCCTAAGAAAATAGACACGATCGCCGGAGGAGCCTCATTGGCGCCCAAGCGGTGATCATTGCCCGCCGTGGCGACGGTTACGCGCAAAAGATCGGCATAAGAATCAACCGCCTGAATGACCGCGCATAACATGGCCAGGAACTTAGCGTTTTCATGCGGGGTTTTCCCCGGATAAAGCCAGTTTTTCCCGTCTGGACCGACCACCGACCAGTTATTGTGCTTTCCGGAACCGTTGATACCGGCAAAAGGCTTCTCATGCAACAGGCAGACCAGGCCGTGCTTATCTGCTAACTGACGCATTGTTTCCATGACGATCATGTTATGATCGACGCCCGCGTTAAGATCTTCATAGATCGGGGCCATTTCATATTGGGCCGGGGCCACCTCATTGTGACGGGTCTTGGAAGGAATGCCCAAACCCCACAAGGTACGGTCCAGATCTTCCATGAAGCCCATGATACGCGGCTTGATAGCGCCGAAATAATGATCTTCCTGCTGCTGATGCTTGGCTGGTTTAAGGCCGAATAAGGTGCGCCCGGTTTCCACCAAATCCAAACGCGCCTGATAATGGGCCTTATCGATCAGGAAATATTCCTGTTCAGGGCCCAAGGTGCAGTAGGCACGCTTGCCCTTGGTATCAATGCCGAAAAGATTGGCCAAACGGCAAACCTGCTTGCTTAAAGCCACCATGGAGCGCAGCAAAGGAGTTTTCTTGTCCAGAGCCTCGCCATGATAACCAATATAAAATGTCGGTATGCACAAGGTGGTCGCTTCCGGGCCTTCTTTAATAAATGCCGGTGAAGTCGGGTCCCAACCGGTATAGCCGCGGGCTTCGAAAGTTGCGCGTAAACCACCGGAGGGGAAGGATGAAGCATCCGGCTCGCCTTGAATTAAATTTTTACCTGAAAAATTCAGTACGATCCCGCCTGAATTGTCCCAATCTATGAAGGAATCGTGCTTTTCAGCGGTAACTCCGGTCATGGGCTGGAACCAATGCGTATAATGGGTAGCCCCTTTGGCTACGGCCCATTTTTTCATGGCCTCGGCCACTTCATCAGCTATAGATGTGTCTAATTTACCGCCTTCTTTAATGGTCTTTTCAATGGAAACATATGCTTTCGGGGAAAGCATTTCTTTCATCACCTTGAGGCTAAACACGTTTTCGCCGAAATGTTCAGGCAAATGTTCGCTGAAAGAACCGTTACAGCAGCTCTCCTCAGAACAAGCCGCCTGAATGACTTCTTCGCGAGCTTGACTCATAGACCCTCCTGATATTAGTTGTTTTTTATATTTTAAAGACAGAAGTCCTCCTCCAAGAAAGACCGCGCTCCCTGAAGGAGGACTTCAATGCCCTCACAGTGCTTGGGCATATTAATATACACGCCCAAAACTGTCAAGCTTTTCATCTTAACCGATGGCTTTTGATCCTTCTTCACCGGTGCGGATACGTATGCAACGGGGCAGGTCCAGGACAAAGATCTTGCCGTCCCCGATCTTGCCGGTGCGGGCCCCTTTGATGATGGCCTTGATGGTCGGTTCAACGAAATCCTCGTTGACCGCGATCTCCAATTGCACCTTGCGCAGCAAATTGCCTGTTTCCTTGACACCACGGTAAAACTCATCAACTCCGATCTGACGCCCGTGGCCCAAGACTTCGGATACCGTGATCAGATTCACATTCGCCGCGTAGAGCTCTTGCTTGACATCTTCGAGCTTATAGGGCTGAATTATTGCTATGACTAATTTCATGTAATAAACCCTCCTTTATCATAAATTATTTAGTCTAATATCGTATAAGCACGTTCATGATGCTGGCTTAAGTCAATACCGATCACTTCATCCTCGGCTGATGCGCGCATACCGATGGTTTTATCAATGACAAGGCAGATGATCCAGGTCATGACAAAAGAAAATACGGTTGTCAACGCGCAAGCCTTGACTTGGATCATAAACTGACCAGGATTTCCGTCAAAAACACCGGAACCGGCGGAATTGATCGCTTTAACGGCGAATAAACCGGTGGCCAAGGCACCCCAAAGGCCGCCGATATAGTGCACGCCGAAAGCATCCAGGGTATCGTCATAACCGAATCTCGGCTTGACAAATGCCACCATGGAATAGCAGAACACGCTGACCAATAAACCGATCCACAATGAACCGCCGACATCAACGAAACCTGAAGCCGGTGTGATGGCGACTAAACCTGCCACCGCGCCTGAGCAAGCTCCGACGACAGTAGGTTTGCCGGTAAAGATCCATTCACAAGCAGCCCAGCTGATAGCCGCGGCGGCAGTTGCCGTATTGGTCACAACGAAGGCACTCGTTGCCAAAGCGCCGGCTGTGACAGCTGAACCGGCGTTGAAACCGAACCAGCCGAACCATAATAAGGAAGCACCGATCATGACAAAAGGCACGTTATGCATGCCCGCTTTATCCGTACCGATGCGTTTACCTAAATACAAGGCGGTAGCGAGACCCGCGATACCGGCGTTCATGTGCACAACTGTACCACCGGCGAAGTCCAAAGCTCCCCAGGTATGGCCAGCCAAACCATCAGAGGCCCAAACCATGTGAGCGATCGGACAATAAACAAAGGTTAACCAAAGAACAGTAAACACGACCCATGCGGAGAATTTAACTCTCTCGGCGAATGAGCCGATCACCAGCGCGGGTGTGATGACCGCGAACATACACTGGAAAATCATGTACGCCTGATGCGGGATCGTCCCGGCATAATCCGCGTTTGCGGGGCCATTAGGGTTCATCCCTTTCAACATAGCCCAGTCCAAACCGCCGATATAGGGCGTTAAAACACCCTTGCTGTGGCCGAAAGCGAGGCTATAAGCGTACACTACCCATAATACGCTGACAATGGCCAAGCACATAAAGCATTGCATTAACATACTTAATACGTTTTTCCTTCTGACCATACCCCCGTAAAATAGGGCCAGTCCAGGCGCCGTCATCGCTAAGACCAGAGCTGATGACGTCAGGACCCATGCTGTGTCTCCTGAGTTGAATACTGGTGCTGGTGTTGTTCCCATTACGTGTTACCTCCTGTTTTATTACTGGTTATACGAGATGTGCCTTTAATGCCCAAAATATACCCAAAGCCAGGGCCCCCTGGGCCAAAGCAATCAAAAACGCCATGCGATCAGCTTGTTTCATGGATGTTGATTGGATAAATTTCATTGTAATTTTCTCCTTTTTAACCGTTTAAGGCCAAAAAAAATCCGATTTCATATGCTTCCAAGCATACAAAACCGGACCTCAGTGCCCTAAAATAAAAAATCCCCTTGTTGTATTTATACACCCCAAGAGGACATATCACTGCCCGCAAATCTGACCGGAACATCTATGCTCCGGACTTTTGAATTTCTAACTACACTGCAAATATACAGCCTAAAAACCCTTTTGTCAAGAAAATTTTATTTACCTTTGACGATCTGTTCAGCAGCCAGCCAATCCTCGACGTCATAACCATGATAGCTTCCGCGGGCGACATACAGATGATACGCGGTTTCCTGCACTTTGCGCAGATAATCATCTTTGGAGTAACTTGTTTGTGTTAAAGGAGTTTCGAGCCTGTTTTTGGGTGTGGTTGTTTTGACCGTCGCCCTTTTAACGGTGTTTGCCTGTCTCATAAAGACCTCCGCGTTTGAGATAAAAAAACCTCTCTTTAAACCGCCTTGTTTTAAGAGAGGACATCGTTGCCCTTTGAATTACAAATTGAATATACACCCGCGGGTGTTATTTTGTCAAATAAAAAATTCCTGCCTACTTTTGTAACTCAGCCATCAGGATCACCGACTCGGCGATATCCTTCATCGTGTGGCAGGTGTCCATGCTTTTTTTATGGATCAGGCGATACGCAGCGTCTTCGGATAGGTTATTCATCTTCATCAAAATGCCCTTGGCCCGTTCAATGAGTTTGCGAGTTTCCAGGGCTTCACGCGCCTTAAGGGCCTCCTGCATCAATTTGGTATTTTCTACCGCTACCGCGGCCTGATTGGCAACAATTTGCAGGATGCTGACCTCTTGTTCCTCAAAATGATGGGGCTGTTTGGTATAGACATTGATGACACCGATAGCCTTGTCTTTGACGATCATCGGTACCGCCACCATGGAGGTCAACCCTTCTTTAAGGGCCATATCACGGTAAGCGTATTTTTCATCCTTGCTGACATCATAGACAACCGCCGGCTTTTTGGACTTGATAACGCTGCCGGTCAGGCTGTTCTCAACCTTTATATTGGGTTTGAGCTTATACTCGGCGCTCAGGGATTGGGTGGCTTTGATGGATAATTCCAGCCCTTTTTCGTCCAAAAGCATAATGGAGCAAATTTTGGAATTAAGCATTTCTGCCGTGACAACCACGATCAGATTAAGTATCTCATCCAGATAATCCTCGCTGGTAATTGAATGGCTGACCTTGATCAAGGAATCAAACTGGAGGGCTTTTTTCTTGGTTTCCTCAAAAAGCCTGGCATGTTCGATAATGCCGCCGACCTGTTTGGCGATCATTTCGATCAAATTGATGGTTTCCGTGGAATAATCCTGCTGGCTCTTGTGCTGGACATTCACGACCCCTATGGCCTTTCCCTTATAAATGACCGGGACGGATAAAAAGGCCTCATAACGGTCTTCAGGAAGCACATCGAAACCTTTAAAACGCGGGTCTCGGTAAGCGCGGGACTTGATAGCTACTGTCTTGTTTTCACGGGCCACCCAGCCGGTAATGCCTTCGCCGGCCTTAAGGACCACATTGCCTAATTCCTTTTTATGCGCTGTCTTGGAGGCCATCAGCACCAGGTTCTGCTTTCTTTCATCGGAAAGGTAGATAAAAACAGAATCCGCGTCCGTCATTTCGGTGACTATTTTGACGATCAATTGCAGGGTAAGGTTTAGGTCAAGCTCTGAGGAAGCAATGTCAACGACATTGCGCAAGATCTGCAATTCCTGTTCCGAGGTCACGCTTAATTTTTTATTTTTCAATTTGTCTGCCATGGGATTTCAATAAGATACCATAACCGCCCCTGCCTCACAAGGACTTTGATGCCTTAAAAAACAATAGCACTATACTCTTGACAATATTATGTTTATTTCTATGATTAAGGAATCCCTATGTCCCCCTATTTCTTTTACCTATTTGCCGCAATCCTTATACTGGCGAGCCTTACTGTTGTTTTGGCCCGGAACCCCCTCTATAACGTCCTGGCCTTGGTCGTCGCTATTTTTTCATTGTCCTGCCTTTTCGTTCTTCTTGAGGCGTTTTTTGTGGGCATGATCCTTCTTTTGGTATATGCGGGCGCGGTGCTGGTTTTCTTCCTTTTTGTGGTCATGTGCCTGAACCTTAATGACGTCAAACTAAGCTCCGGACAGCAAACCCGCTTCCGCTGGCTGGGAAGCATTGTTGGGCTCATGTTCTTCGCTTCTTTCTGCCTGGCCACCAAAAGCTTCATCAAGGCCCAGGCCATGGATGCTTCATCCATCCGCGGGACCATAGAGGTGATCGGCAAGATCCTCTTTACGGATTACCTGCTGCCCTTTGAATTGACGTCGCTGCTTTTGCTGATCGCGATCTTCGGGATCGTTTCCCTGGCACAAGGCGTATTAAGCACCGGTAAGGACTTTGAAAGCATATGATCACTCTGGGCAGCTATCTGGCTTTAAGCGGTATTATTTTCTCGGTGGGGCTCATCGGGGTCATGATCAGCCGCAATGTGCTTAAAGTCCTTTTGTCCCTGGAACTGCTGTTGGCGGCTTCAAACCTCTCTTTTGTGGCCTTTTCAAAATTCAACGGGGATTACGCCGGCCAATTGATCGTGTTTTTTGTCATCCTTGTTGCCGCGGCGGAAGTTGCCATCGGGCTTGCCATTATTGTTGTCATGTACCGTCGGCTGTCGACGATACAGGCGGATGATCTAAAGGAAATGAAATGGTAGGCATTGACCCTCTATTAGTTTGGATAGCGTTTTTTGCCCCGCTGGCGGCCTGTGCGCTGATCACCCTGTTTTTCCTGGATTCTAAAAGGGCCAGCTCACTTGTTGCCATTGCCGGTATCCTGATCTCCTTTGCCTGCAGCTGTTTGATCTTCACGCAAATTTTCCAGAATGATCCCCCCGCCCAACTGCAGCGATCGCTGACATGGATCCACCTGGGCGGTTTGACCATCAATTTCGGATTTCTCATGAATCCCCTGGCCATCATGATGCTGTTGATCGTCACCGGGGTCGGAAGCGCTATATTTATCTATTCAAGGGGATATATGGATGAGGACCCAAGCTCCCCCAGGTTCTTCGCCTACCTGAGCCTTTTTGCGTTCTCCATGATAGGCATTGTCTTATCCAATAATTTTATCCAGTTATTCATGTTTTGGGAACTGGTGGGCCTGTCCTCCTATCTCTTGATCGGTTTCTGGTATGCCAAGCCTTCCGCCGCGGATGCCGGGGTCAAGGCTTTCATGGTCAACCGACTGTCTGATTTCGGTTTTCTCTGCGGGATCATTTTATTATGGAGCTTGTCGGATACCGGCGCCGGACGCAGTTTTCAATTCACAGACCTGATGCCGGCGATCGCCCATATCGACCCTCATCTGCTGACCATCGTTGGCCTGCTGCTATTCTGCGGGGTGGTGGGCAAGTCCGCCCAGATCCCTTTACACGTCTGGCTTATCGATGCCATGGAAGGCCCCACACCGGTCAGCGCCCTGATCCACGCCGCGACCATGGTGGCCGCGGGTATTTATCTGCTGGCCCGCACCTACTTTATTTTTGAACCATCGTCAACGGCGCTTGGCGTCATCGCCTATACCGGCGCCCTCACATCTCTCATGGCCGCCATCCTTGCCGTCGCTGAGAATGACATCAAAAGGATACTGGCCTATTCGACGCTCAGCCAATTAGGCTTGATGGTCATGGCCCTGGGGTTAGGCGGCCCCCTGCAGGGGATGTATCACCTGACAACCCACGCTTTTTTTAAAGCGCTTTTGTTTTTGGGAGCGGGCAGTGTCATCTACGCCCTTCATCATGAGCAGAATATCTGGAATATGCATGGGCTTCTGAAAAAAATGCCTGTCACCGGGATAACCTTTCTTATCGGGACCCTGGCCCTATGCGGTATTTTTCCCTTAAGCGGTTTTTGGAGCAAGGACGGTATCCTGGCCCTGGCCTATACGCATAGCACCCCGCTTTATCTCATCGCCGCGACAGCCAGCGGATTTACGGCCTTTTATATGGGTCGCTTGTTTTTTGTGGCATTTTGGGGAGAGCCAGCCGCCGCCCATCACGGCCACGAAGTCCACGAATCTCCGGCGGTGATGACGCTGCCTTTGGTCTTTTTGGCAATTCTCTCGGCCATCGGGGGCTTTATGGGGATCCCCCATTATCTTTTCCCCCAGGAAGCTCCTGAGGCGCTGAATATGCGTGTCGCCCTGATCTCCTCTGCTGTCGCTGTTTTAGGATTGGGCTTGGCCTACAAGATCTACGGCCGGCGCGCCTCCACTGATCCCTTAGTATCAAAACTCGGAAGCTTCTACGCTGTTTTACAGAACAAATTCTATTTTGATATCGTTTACGGATGGTATGTCGATCATGTCCAGCAAAACATAGCCTTGTTTTTGTCACGGTTTGAAAAGGAATTCCTCCTGCGCTTGTGCGTCGGCGGGATCACAAACCTGGCCCGTTCAGGGGGAAAAACTTTCCGTTATTTACAAAACGGCCTGGTACAGTTCTACGCGTTGATATTTATCCTTGGGGCAGTGCTCCTATTTTTGATCTTAGTTAAAACCATATGATCACACCTAATCTTTCGTGGATAATTTTGTTGCCAATGCTTGGTTTAGGCTTTGTCTGCCTGATACCTTCTGACAGGGTCTCTTTACTGCGCCGGGTATCAAACATCACGGTCCTGATACCTTTTCTATTATCCATCTGGGTCTACGCGGCCTACGACCATGCCGCCGGTGGTTTTCAATTTGTCCAGAACATCCCCTGGGTCGTTCCTTTGGGGATATCGTATCATCTGGGCGTTGACGGCATCAATTCCCTGCTTTTGATACTCTTGGGGGCCGCTTCCTTCGCCGCTGTCCTGGTCTCCGCTTCCATTAAGGAGCGCGTCAAGGAATATTATGTCCTGTTGCTTGTCACGGTCATCGGCACCTACGGCGCTTTTCTTTCGCTGGATATTTTCTTTTTCTATTTCTTCCACGAAGTGGCCGCTGTCCCCGTCTTTTTAATGATCGCCATCTGGGGTTCTGATCGCCGGGAATTCGCCGCCATGAAGCTGACCCTGTTTCTTGTGGCCGGCGCCGCCATCGCCCTTGTCGGATTATTGGCCCTGTATCTCTCGACGGGCCTTCAGACCTTTGATCTGGTCTTGATCCAGCAGCAATTGGCGCTGCATCCCCTGCCTATTGATGTGCAAAATTGGATCTTCCCGCTGATCGTCCTGGGATTTGGCATCACGTTGACCCTTTGGCCTTTTTATACCTGGGCTCCGGTTGGTTATGCGGAAGCCCCCACAGCCATCAGCATGCTGCATGCCGGTGTCCTCAAAAAAATGGGCGCTTATGCCATCATCCGTTTTGCCATCCAGCTGATGCCGCAAGCCGCCCATATTTGGATGCCCATCATCGCTGTTTTGGCCATCATTAACATCATTTATTGCGGGCTCATCGCCCTGACCCAGCGGGATCTGAAATATATCTTAGGGTATTCAAGCTGCAGCCACATGGGGTATATCCTGCTTGGCCTGGCATGTTTGAACACGCTTGGCCTTAATGGGGTGGTCTATCTGATGTTTGCCCACGGGATCATGGCCGCTCTAGCCTTTGCCCTGACTGGTTTTGTTGTCGACCAGACTAAAACCCGCGATCTGGATAAATTAGGAGGCCTGCTTAAATGCATGCCTTTTGTCGGCACCTGTTTTATGATGGCCGCCTTCGCTTCCGCCGGTGTACCCGGGTTCGCCAACTTTGTCGCTGAGATCCTGGTCCTTTTGGGCTCTTGGGACCAATACCGCTGGCTAACTGTTTTAGCCATTTTCGGCCTTGTGATAACAGCCATTTATTTGCTTAAAGCGGTCCGTCTTGGCTTTCAGGGTCCCCTTAACCCGCGATTTAACACCCTTGCGGACGCGAGGGGCCTTTGGGTGAGATTCCCTTATGTGATGTTATTGGCCTTATTAATCATCATCGGGTGCTTGCCGTCATTGATATTGACGCACATCGGCTCAAGTACAAAAACGATCATCGAAAGTATGCGATAGATATGTTACCTGTAATAAACTGGAACCTGGTTTCCCTGGAAGTGCTGATGGCCGTCATCCTGGTTTTCCTGGTGGCGCTGGATATCGCTTTGCCTAAACAGACAAGCAGGGACTGGATCGGTATCTTTAGTTTCATCGCCCTTTTCAGCCTTATCCTCTTTTGGCTGACACAGGGGAACTTAAGCGGAATTACCTTCAGCGGCATGTTCGTCATGGATTCCCTGGCCTGGTTCTTTAAGGGGATCTTTTTGGTCACCATGGTCTTTGTTTTTGCCATGACCCAGCAATCCTTTATATCCATGGGAGAGCGGCGTAATGAATTTTATCTGCTGCTATGGATGGCATTGATCGGCATGTGCCTTGTCGCGTCGAGCGCGGACTTCCTGCTGATGTTCATTGCCATCGAGATCCTGACCATTTCCCTGTACGTCATGACGGCGTACCTTAAAAGTGACAAGCTTTCCATTGAAGCGGGGATGAAATACCTGATCTTGGGCGCATTGGCTTCAGGATTTTTCCTTTACGGCATCAGCTTCATTTACGGTACGACCCATTCAACGCATTTTGAAGTGGTCCGGCATTATTGCCAAACCCATGGCATGGCGCCGATGACTCTTTTTGCCATGGTCCTCATTTTCGCGGCCGTAGGCTTTAAGATCGCGGCCGTGCCGTTCCATATGTGGGTGGCCGATGTTTATCAGGGCGCCCCCACGCCTGTCACCGCCCTCTTGTCTGTCGGATCCAAAGCCGCCGGTTTTATCGTTTTGATCCGGCTTTTCTTCGGTGTTTTTGGCGCCTGGCACACGGAATGGAGTTTCCTGCTGGCGGTGCTTTCTGCCGTTACGATGACCTACGGCAATTTGGTGGCGATGTTCCAAACCAATATCAAGCGCCTGCTGGGATATTCAAGCATCAGCCACGCGGGATACCTGCTGATGGGTGCCGCGGCAGGCTCTGTGCTTGGGGCTGCGGGGATCAATTTCTATCTATTGGGATATCTGTTTACAAATCTCGCGGCATTTTTGGTTATCATCGTGTTTTCCATCGCCGTCAAGAGCGATGAGATCGCGGATTATGCCGGGCTTTCCAGGCGGTCCGGCCTCTTGGCCTGCGCCATGCTACTGGCGCTGGTATCGCTGGCCGGAATGCCTCCACTGGCGGGATTCTTCGGGAAATTCACCCTGCTATTGGCTGTGATCAAAAGCGGTTATGTTTGGCTGGCTTTGATTGCCGGAGCTAATATCGTCATCTCAACATACTATTACCTGATGGTTGCCAAACGCATCTATGTTGATCCTCCTCACAACACTGCCCCCATCTTGATCGCTCCCATCATGCAATTGCTGCTGGCGACGGCCATGGTCGGGATCATTGCGATCGGGATCTTCCAGGGCCCATTTCTCGACGCCGCCATTACTGCCGTCAACGGCATGTACCTCTTATGAGAATTTGATCTCTTGGGTTAACAGGCCGTAAAACGGCTGTGATTTGATCCAGAGAACAGCTGATTTCCCCGGATGCCTGGTAAGGTATTGTTTGGAGTAGGCATTGATCCATTCCCTGGCAGCCCTTTCAAACCCGATGTCCGAACCCGCTTTTTCGCTTTCGATCCACTTATGCCTGTTGATCTCATCTAAGATGTCCGGGTCTTTTAATAATTCTGAATTAATAGTGGTTGGCATTTTTTCCTCCTTGGAATTTTAAAGCCCGCCTATAAAATCCTTCTTGCCGATGTCAACGCCATTATGCCTCAAGATCGCGTAGGCTGTCGTGACATGAAAATATAAATTAGGCAGGACGAAATTAAGGAGATAGGCCTGGCCTAAAAAACCGATTTCCCTGTCCCGAAGCTTCAGGGTGATCTTCTTTTCTTCGGTACCATCGATCTGTTTGGCGCTGAAAGTTTTCACAAATTCGAGTGTTTTGGCAATGCGCGCCTGAAGTTCGGCAAAGGTCTTCTCCGTATCCGGGTAACTGGGCACTTCAACGCCGGCAAGGCGCGCGGCGGCTCCCTTTACGCCATCGGTGGCGATCTGTATCTGCCGGGACAACGGGTACATGTCCGGGGCCAGGCGGGCATTGATGAAAACTTCCGGTTCAATTTTACGGGCCAGCGCGTTATCTTCACCTTTTTTAAGGATCGCTGACAGATTATTCAATTGCTTGACAAAAACGGGGATGGACGCTTGGTACATGGACAAAGGCATATTTAAACTCCTGTGTTTTGGGATTTTATTTGGAACCGGGGAAAACTGCGTGTATCAAATAGATCAAGGCAATGGCAATTGCCATCATTCCCACGGCGGCTAACACCATCCCGATACCGTTGAGTATTTCCCGGAATTTTTCTTTCATTTCTATTATATTACCACAAAATCCCTTGATTGAACCTTTTAAAAAGCGGCGTTGATAAACGGGAAAAATCCAAGGTATCTCGTTTCATCGTTAAAATTCAAAAGCCCAAGCTGGATGCCCTGCAAATTCCCCGTATGATTGATGAGCCCTATCTGCAGGCCGTGCATTTCTTCCTGGGCGTCATTAAAAAAGACCGCCGCCTGGACGCCTTCGAAGGAATGTCCCGTCACGTTGGCGATCAGTCCTAATTGAACGCCCCTGAAATCCCGCTTAACCTCATTGAACAAGCTGAATTGAAAGCCGCCAAAACCTTTATCCACCAGATTGACCGCCCCTAATTCAAGCCCGTGGGCATTGCCGAGGGATTTATTGACCATCCCAATGTCAACCCCCTGCAGATCATCGTTTACACCGTAGAAAATATCCCATCTGAAACCGTCAACGCTGTAATCATCGGAATGCAGTTGGGTGGGATAAAAAAGACTTACCTGAAACCCTGTGGTCTGATAATCCTGCGCCCGGCCGGCTAAAGGGCAAAGGAACAAAGACCCAGCGATCAGGATCGCACGCAATACCTTTGTAGGTTTCATGACACCTGCTTTCTTTCACGGACAAAAAGCGGTAATGAGGCCCCGCTTCTTCCGTCAATGGTCAGGTCGATCGAATACTCGCCGTAATCAGCCAGCTTTAGCATTTGAAGGTTTAGTACCAGGTTTGCCGACCCCGACCTTTGTCCGTCAGGAAATTGGATATTACTGGCGCCCTGGGCAGAGGGAATGATATGTTTGCCGTCCACATCGACAAAGTTGACAATAACCCGGTGTTCTCCCCGTTCAATGCCCTCGAACCTGATCCTCAGGGCAATGGCGCATTGGGGGTATACCGCGGGCATCTTGGCCGCCCAGATCGTATCAAACGCGCCGAGCACGTTTAATTTTCCGGAAACATCCACCGTTGCGGCATCACATAACGAAAAAACTTCTATGTTCATATCTTAAATATAGTAAATATTCCTCAAATAGAAAGTAATGTTCGACTGGTTTTCCTTGGCCGTGCCCACCCAGGCAAACCCTCCGATGATATGGGATAAGTCCTTGCCGGTCAGGTCTATCGAGTATTCTTTCCAGTCCTTGGTGAGCGTGATGGGCGCGGATGAAGCGGAATCGGAATCCGGATAGGTATGCCCCATGCCAACCCCGCCCATTTTAAAGGTGACAACCTCTCCACCCTTTTCCCCCCGTGCCCAGAAAACCAGCTTTTTAGCTCCGGTCAAATTATAACCGCCTTTGACATCGCCCCAATTATTAGCCGGCTCAAGCCAAAAAATGCCCGCCCAGCCGGTAGAGGTAGCCGTGCAATCACGGTCAAACTTAAGCTGGATACAGCTCCTGCTGTCCTGGCAATTATCAAGCCAGACATCATTGATCGCGACGCATCTGCCATCAGGCATAAAACCGGACGCGGCAAAATGATTAGGTGAAGGCTTGTCCTTGTAAACATAGAATTTCTCAAATGCCTTTGATTGGGCATGTGCCGAAATGACAAAAGTACAGGCGCCTATAACAGCCGCGGCGAAAGAAAAGATGCATTTTCTATTCATTACTTATTCCTCTCCAAATAAACGGTTAATTGGTCCAGCGTCCCGGTCCATCCCTTTTTCATCAATTCCATCCCGTCTTCAAAGGTCTTTCGTTCAGCTTCTGACGGAGACAGGGGTGTCCACGAAACAGTGAACAGTGTTTTTCCCTCTTTTTCAGCAAATGAAAACGTTGAGAGCGTCTCCAAGGGCCAGGTCTCGACCATCGGGTGGCGGGCTAATCCTCCATTTTCATCTGAAAATGAATTGATAAAAACGATCTTTTCAGGTTCATTGATCTCACGATAGGCGAATTTTCCCCACATCTCGCTTCCATCGGGAGACTTCATGCAGCAATGGTACGTGCCCCCCACGCGGAAATCCATCTTGGCGACACGTACGATCGTGCCTTTGGGCCCCCACCAATGTGTCATGCGTTCAGGCCTGGTGCACGCGTTCCAGACGACCAGGCGCGGCGCGTCAAAGACACGCGAAATGACAAAAACCGGCTCGCTGATAGGATTTCCTTTATGGGTTGTCTTCAAATTCCAATTCAATACCGCCGAAGAATTGGGCAAGAAGATTGTACAGCCAGGTTAAGAACGCCCCTGTCGCCAGGCCTAAAAGCCCGTTTAAGACAGGGAAGATCAAAATGGCCCATGGCCCCAATGGCCCTGCCCCCTGGTCCGCGGGGCTTGTCAATGACGCGATGGTCACCACAGCGCCTAAAATAAAACCTCCAATAACATTGATGGAGGAAAAAATGAGAATGAACGATTTCGTTGAGATCTTCTTTAACCTAAGCTGCATAAGTGCCTCCATCAATTAAGCTCATTGATCCACGCCAACGAAATGATCTACCATGGATGGCGTCATTGTCCTGATATTATAAATTATAGGAGCAAGACCATCCGCATTCAACAACAAACGCAACATTGCTGGATCATCAAAAGCTGTTTGGATAACACCGCTGCCGGCCTTAACGCTTACTATTGTTTTACCCAGATCAATACCACCGGGATCCAGGATTTTTTTGATCTCTTCAGTATTGGGAGCCGTCATGGCATTATCTGCTCTCGGTTTGCCCTTGATGGCCTTGAGGGCCATCCCTGACAGGGCCACGGGCGCTGTTACAGTAAACCATACCCCGTACGCGATCGAATAGGTGACCGTATCAACCAGGGATTTCCTGAGATCCGTTTTAGTCCAGGCTTCTTTTAATCCATTTTTCAGCCCCTGTTTTTTAACGGCGCTCCTAAGATCTCCTTTCGCCAAACCATTGGTCCAAAAGTTATCCCTGATCGTCTTTAATCCTTCTTTGGTATTTTCCTTGAAATGATTGATGGATTTCTCGACGGTAACCCCATGGATCGGATAGTTCCCCGGGTTCATGACAAAGGGCATGATCATCGGGAAGATAAATGAAAGCACGGTAAACATGGACAACAGGAATGTTTCGTTCCTCCATATATTAAAAGCATACGCGGAAAGGGCAAACCCTGCCGCACCGATGACAACATGCGATTTGGAAAATGCTTTTAAAAGCTTGTCTATCCCCAAATTTTCACGGTTAAACCCGCGGCCGGTCGCGACATAGGCCGCCAAACCGGCTAACCCTGAAATGAACCCTGCCTGTAAGGTGAAAATATGCGCGACATAAAACGGTACGATGAAAGGCAGCAATTTAAAGAATCTTTCAAGGCCTTTTTTGATCCCCTCTTCCAATACCATTTGGGTTATGCCGATGACCGTGATCGCCTGCCCCACCCATAAAACACCCGTCATCATGGACACAAAAGGCGCCGGGAATGCCGTAAAGGGGCTGATGCCGGTTATCATGACATTGATGGTATAGACAAAGAATCCCAGGGCGGCGATGGTATTAAGCGTGTAGTAATGCGGGCCTGAATAAAACTCCCCCGCACCCGCGATCGGGCCAAAATATTTATTCATCCACCCGGCATAACGGCCGAGCAAAAGCTGTGCCGCACCCATGGAGAATTTCCGCCAGATACCATCAGTCCCTGTCCAGGACAATTCCCGTCCTTTCTTCCATTGCATGTACTCCCTGTTCAATATTGTCCTTCCCCTTAACATCAGGCGCACACCGCCCTTATAATCTTCCGAAACCGCCACGGTGGATGAAACGCCGCCGTGTTCGGTTATGTCGGTGTCCCTCCATACGTCCGGATGTCCGTGATGGGATGGGGAAGAGATCATTCCCATATGCCTTTTATCCGATGTGACAAAGGTGCGGTCGGAAAAGGCATGCAAATCCCCTGTTTTGGAGAAGGTGCTGGTAAAGATCGTTTCCGGCACATTGACAATGGCGACATTTTTGTTCTTAAATTCCTGGATGACGATCGGGATCTTGATGGCTTCCATGGGGTCCAGATCCTGGTTGACGTCAATGGTAAACCGGAATTTATTCCTGGCGAAGGACATGGCATGCATCTGGTTGGCCGGTTTGCCCTCAAGCGGGATGGCTTTGTATTGAGTCATCGGGATAACCCAAACATCCTTGATCTGTTCGCTAAACGGGGCTCCCTCATTGCTTAAGGGATTATACCGGGAAAGTACTTTGACATTCACGCCGTTCCTGTTTTGCAAAGACACGATATCGACCAGGAATCCGAGTTCATCATAATATTTCTTCATTAAAAACAGAGTGTCCTGTCGTTTCAATTGATTATCAGGCTGTTGATCGTTCGCCTTTAAAATATCCCCCCAGATCTGGAAAGCCCAAATCAATTGGACATCTTTGTTGGTCCTCTCCCTGATCTGCTGGTCTGTCAAATCAGGATCGGAGATCTTTAAATAAAGCTGATGCCATCTGACAATATTCATCAAGCCGTCCAGGGTCCGCGCGAAGGGCTGGCCTTCATATGAAGCCCACAAACGGATCTGCATCTTCAGGACATCGTTAATTTCGCCCAATTTACCTGTGTTATGCTGCAGATTGCGCATGCGGCTTAATTCATCTTCATTGGCAATGCCTTGCCGTTCAACCCTTTCAATAAGATTTGCCCAGCGTTGCGGAGCCTTTGAAATAATGTAATTAAGGTTTGTATAGCCGTTATTTAACATCATATCGAGCGTCGTTGGCAGCGCGCTGTTATCATACGCGTAAATGATATCTTCTCCGTAAACGGGGGTTAACACGGAAATAGGTGTATTATCGTCCGGGGCCGGCATCTGCGGCATATCCATGATCAAAGAGTTTACCGCCTGGGCTATGTTTTTCTGGACTTCCGGGATCTTGATATGGTCGAACCTTCCTTGTTCAACCGCCATGTTGTATTCTTCATCACTGATCTCGTCCCTCACATTGCGGTGCTGGTCAAACACAAGTTTAATGATGGCCCTGCGCGCGTTATTCCGTTGTTCTGTCGTCAGGCCGGCGCCACCACGGGGAAGGAATTTTTGCTCGATCAATCGGTTAAGGGTATCATCTTCTTGAAGGCGGCGGATATCCTCAGCGGTTTTTATCGTGCCCAATCCTCTGATGGCCCCATGGGTAAAGGTAAAGAATGGTTTTACCAGATAGTTCGCCGCGTAACTCGAAACATAAAGGAATATCGCGCTTGTTGACCAGAGCATGCCCATCAATATGACATTAAGGTCAATGGGTAATTGATGCCCCGCTATGACGGGATAATAGGCCGCCCCCAGGGTTTCCCGTGAAGGGATTAGAAAGTTATGCAGTAAGAAAGCGTCCCACGTAACCTTGGCAGATATGACCAGGGTCCAAAATGCCCCACGGTACCATTTCTGCTCGCTTGTTAATTCCTGCTTTTTATACCCCGCCCAAAAATCCGCAGGCTTCCCGAAGCTCTTGGTATTGAGCTTATGGTCCAATAAATAACTTAAGGGGTAATACAACGCCTTGATGACAAAGAATCCGATGGCCGCGGTGATCGCCGCCGCGCCCCAGGTCATCAAGCCGTCATAGGCGGCGACGAAAAGCCCGACGGTGGAAGTTAGCGCGATAGGGTAGGTCAGTTGATTATAGCTGTTGCGGACAAACTGGGCCGCGGGTTTAAGTATCCTCACCGGCAAGGGCATCCGGCCCACCCATGACCCTGATTCAGAGAATGTTTTTCTAATCAATGGTTTATTATTGATCCTCTGATCGGCTTCTTGACGGGTAACTCCCGGGAAGTTAAATTGATCTGAAACCTGATACCCGCCATTCTGGACCATTGAAAAGAACTTAAGATAGTTAGTAAACGCGGGTACGGACGTCAATTTCCTTTTCATTTTAAATACATTATTGTCCACTTCCCCTGCCATATTGCTGATCCCCTTTTTAAGCTTGGCAATTTCATTGTCCAGGGTCATGATAAAATCATCATATATGGCGCTTCTTAAGTCAGGATTGCCGTCCAGGGAATAGCCCAGGCTGTCGTACCATTCAATATTGGCCCTGGTGCGGAACATCTCGTTGAGATCTTCGACAGTAAAATAATAGTCATAGGGATTAACATGCTTCATGGTCCCCGCTGACATGCCCTGGAAGCTGGTTTGCTGTAATTCAATGATATGATGCCAGCGCTCGTATTCCTTCCCTATAAAACCGCCTATATCCGCGTTTGCCTGGTTCATTTCCTTTGCCTCAATGGCCTTATGCATCAAATAATTAAGCCCATCCGGCACATCCGCACTGAATATCTCGCTTTTAACATCCCTGAGAAGCATTATCCAAAGATCCTCGATCGTTGGGTTAAAATCCTGCTCGATCCCCATCACCTGTTTGCGCCAGATCTTATAGCCATTAAAATAATCGTTAAGGACATCTTCCAGCGGTTCATGCCTGAGCATGGGAACTATGGTCCCTTCAAACCTTGCTTTCGCGACTTCAACCGCATCCTTACTAAACCCGTAAGCATTCGGCCCTTGGGGTAAGTTCCAGCCGGCAGGATAAACGATTTCCCTTTCCGGGAGATTTTCCTGTGTCTGCTCTATTTCAGGGCTTGCCTGCGTTGCCGCTAATTCTTCTTTGATCCTGGCCAGCCTCTTTCTTTTGATGAAATCCCCGGTAATAAATAACCCTAACAACATCCCGGGATAAACGATATATAGCTTCCAATTTTGAACAACATCCTTGAAGTATGTCTTGAAAGTTTCTTCCTGATGCAAACTGCCCACCACCGGTTTGCCCCCGACGATCGTCTGGGTCTTGATCTTGAAATCTCCCGGCGCGGTCGGTTCATTGATGTCAGAAGACTCAACGATCTGCTGTTCGCCGTTAGCCGCGCTGTATTCCAGATGCATGACAACCTTGGTCAGACGGCCGTCATCCAACGTTCCCAATATAGGCATCGCGTAGGGAGACAATGGGTCATATTGTATTGTTTCTTCCCCCTTGGTCTGGACGCCTAATTGACCGTTGACAACACGATTGATCACATAACGGCTTTTTTCAAAAACGCGCTGGCCTAAGCTGGTAAAAGCGATCTGCGTCATGGTAGGATCATGAAATACGTTATACGTATTCACATGCAGCGTATGCGGTTCGCCTTGGGCATTTTTAAATACCATATCTGAATCATGGTCAAAGACCATTGTCCGCTGAAGTTTCCCTGCGCTGTTGACAACAATGCTTCCCGGCAGGATGTTGGCCTTGAAGCCACCCTTGCCTTCCAGCCACCACAGATCCAGGACAATATCCCCATTGCTCATCTTGGTGATAAAATCCCGGCCGCGGCTGTCATTGGGAGGCGCCAAGAAATGGGTGGTCGGTTTGCCTGTCAAATTCGTATAATGCGCCGCATTGGTGCCCCGGTGATATTCACGTAAGATATCCGTGATCCGCTCCAATATCGCGGGCCTGGCCTGGGCATCCGCCGCCATATAGGATTTGATCAAAGGACGGATCTGGGGTTCAATTAATTTATACCCTTTATCATGATGATTATCCGACTGGATCATAAACGGTGTTTCTTCGATCATGACAGGCACAAAGCCTGTTGCAACGCCAGCCGCGGACAGATCAGCACCAAGGTCCGCGTTGGAAACATTCATGTGTTCCTTCATATATTGCGCGTATTGCTCTGCCACCCCCGAAGGCAATAAATTCATGAAAGAAACATTATTAGCCAAGGTCCGGCTGAACGATTGTACCTGGCCGTCCGGCGCCAGGGTATAAGATAAAACCTGTTCGCCTGATTGGGCGTTATAGTCAAGGCCCACGATCATCTTGACCACCACCCCGTCCTGCTTGATGATCGTAAATACTTTCTTTTCCAAAACATCCCCGGCAACGCGATAGTCTTCGGTGATCCCGCCATCCGAGGTTGTTTTAAGGGTTTTGGTGAAGACCGTATCCTTGTTAATTTTATTTTTGGTAAATGCCTGCGCTATGGCGTCATTCCTTGATAATTGTTCAACCAAGGCCGTCTGGGGCGCGATATCGCTTCCCTTTAATGCCCATCCGGTTTGCCAGCTGCCGTTAACCAGGAAGCTGATCTTGCGGCTGTCAAATTGGCCGTTGCCCTGGTAGGTATATTCGTCCTTCATATTCAGCACGCCTGAATTTTGGGCGCGCTGTATGATCTCATTGCCATTTGATCCTGATTCGATCTTGACAAAGCCCGTCTGATCCAGCGTGATCTGCCCGTCCGTGAAGGTTGAAAGCCGGATAGGCGCGAACCATCCGTTCTTTTCAATATTCCGTAAACCGATGTAATAGCCGCTGCCCGTGTTGTTGACCCCTTCAAAATGATAGATCCCTGTGACGTGCTCGACATTCGTCCCGTCGATCATGACGGCTTGGCCCGGTTCAGCTTTTGTATCCAGGGAAACGGAATATTCTTCGTGACCATTCTTGAAATATATCCTTTCCTGCTGTAATTTCCGGTCGCTGTAAATCTTAATGGGCGCCGCGTTTTTAACAGGCTGATAAACATCTTCCACGACAACATTGGCATTTACCGGACGCAGGTCCGTGGTAGTGACATGAAGCAGCCCTTGGGGATCAGTAACCGAGCTTGTTTTGGCGACGGGATTGGCCAGATTTGTCGGTGAGAATGACGGCAGCTCAAAAACCAGAGACGTGTGATTGGCCTGCATCACTTCGATGCGGCTGCCATAGATATTCTTGCTTAAATAAACCCTTGCCGTCACCTCTTGATTGGCGCCGACCATCGTGACCTCAGAAGCTTCCTGACGGATCAAATCATAGATCTCGGGGTCTTTGAGCTGGTCTAATGATATATAAACCGAGCCTTTCCTGTCTTTTAATGTCACCAAGAAAGAATCCCTGCTTAATTCAGCCAGGGTGCCTGCGCTGACACCTCTGGGCCCCACCTGGCCGCTTTGAATTTGTGTGACCACCTGTTTCGGCTTGCCCTCTTTATCATATAACCCCCAGAAAGCCTCGCTCCCTTTCTTGTTAGGATCATCCCTTAATGTCATGAGCACATTGCTGATCCCCATTTCCCGGGCCAATTGCATATCTTGCGTCACCATACTGGCCTGCCGGCTGTCCCCAACGGTCGAATCGATCCCCATTTCAGCGATATAAAACGGACGGTGAATGCCCGCGGCCTGTGTAGCTTTCTGGATCGTATCTGTCAACGTTTTATTATGACGATAGTAATTGACTCCCCAGACATCGATATCCGGGGCTGATTGCAGGGCTAAGGTATAGTCTTCTTCCCTGTCGCCCAAGGTAAAGGTGGTCCTGATATTAGGAAGAGCGGCCTTGATCTCCCTGGCGCGCCTGTTGATATCACCAAACATTTCCCGCTGGCTTGCCGGATTATCCGGTTTGCCGAGCCACGCCATATGAAGATTTATCTCATTACCCAGGTCAACGACGATTTCCGCACCGGGGCCGACAGTCTTTCGCAACTGCTCTAAATAAGGAAGATAGTTATTCGCCTGCAAGGTGATCCTTTGCCCTTCCGCTGGAACAGGTTTCCCCCAGAAATTCGATAAATTATCCGTATTGTAGGCGAATGAATTATACGGAATGCCCACAATAAATGTCCTTACCTTGGTCTTGGCCATGATCTCACGGACAAGATCCGCCGGAATTGGATAGTAGGTACGGATGGCGGTCGCGTTGATGCTGTTTAACTCAGGGATATTGGCTTGCGTAAAGACTTCTGTCGTGACCGTAACCCCGTGGAATGCCTTGCCATCCGGCCCAAGCAGGGTGGGAGTTTTAGGTGTTTGCGCCGAAGTACCCGCACTTTGCCCTTGTGCCTGGGCATGATGCCCCTGGAGCGTTTCTCTTAAGCTGGACGCGGGCGCGCTTTTTAAAATGATCCAGCGGCGTTTACCATGCGTCCCCTCGGCAGGCACTGTAGTGGCCTGACCCTTGAGGACTAACTCAACCAGTTCTTTTTCAGGATGGAAGTTCAATGCTTTTTGTTCGGCAGTCAATTTATTGCCCCTGGCAAAATAGATAACCTTATTATTGCCGGTTCTCGGGTCTACGCTTCGCTGGTCCACCGCTTCAATGCTGCCCTGGGCCAATGTCCGCAATACCGCCTGGTGGTCCGCGATGGTCTTTTTACCCGGTTCGAGGATTTCAACGACGATATTCCTGCCGTTGACCTTGGTAAACCTGACCATCACATCCCCGGCGATCACCACCTGATTATCGCCGAACACCTGCCCCACCACTCCCTGACCGGCATATTTTGCCGGAATAAAATCTTCGGTCGGTGACAATAACGGCCTTAAATTATTATGCCCATCGATGGCAACGCCGTAATTGGCCATGCCCTGGTTCCAGAGGCCTTCTGTCTTTTGCCCGGACTGCATTATTTCAGCGACCACATTGTGATTGTCCTGTTTGACGACCCTCACAAGCATATCGCCCTTGATCGTGACCGTTTTTAAAGCTCCGAAGCTCTGGCCGACCACCCCATCGCCCGCGAACCTTGCCGGGATAAAAGAAGTGGCAGGTTCCATCAAGGCCCTGGCGTTATTATTTTGGTCGATGGCAACGCCGTAATTCTCCATACCCTGTTTCCAAAGCTCCATCGTTTTTTGCCCTGATTGGAGTATTTCAGCCACGATATTCCGGCCGTCCTGTTTGTCGATCCTGACTAACATGTCAGGCACGATCACCACTTTCTTGACGCCGAAAACCTGGCCTACCACGCCATCACCGGCAAACCTCGCGGGGATAAATTCGGTGGCCGGCTGGGTGAATGCCCTTAAATTATTGTCCTGGTCGATCCCGACGCCATAATTCTGCAGGCCCTCCTGCCAAACCGCGATGTGCTGATTATCTATATCGAGATTATTGATGCGTTCCTGTCGTAATTTATCCGAAGGATCGACGATCCCTGAGACCTTGCCTTGTTCATCCAGAAACACCAGGGTCTTGCCGTCCAGATTATAATCGGACCCCGCCAATGTATACACCCCGTCAGACACCTTCAGGACCCCATTGGACTCATCGAGGGAGCCCAGCGTTTTCACGCGGTCCATGCTTGTCAAGACTGCGGGGATCTGGCCGTCGACAAAATAGATCATCCCAAAATGGTCACGGGCCGCCTGGGTAACCGCGGTTAAAGCGATGGAAGGATTAAAAATATCCGCCTGGTTTTGGAACAACGCCCCAAGTCCCGGCGGGATTTGTGTCAATTGCGGTCTTTTGGATATGATCGCCGCGCTGTTGTTGGGAGCGCTTTGGTTCTTCGAATGCAGTAATCCGCCATATTCCCCCAACACCCTGTTAAATTCATCGGCGGTATAATCCTTAAGGAAATTCCCCACACCTGACGGCGCCTTATAATTGGCTCCTGGGACAAACCTGACCACCGTACGGCCTTGTGCATCCTTGAGCCTGCTGATCTCATTGAGCCTCATCGGATCGGTGATAAATTCTTTGATGCGCCCGGTTACAGGGTCCCTTAACACTCCCCAAATGACGCGGCCCTGGGCATCAACGCCTTTGGAGAGGATCCTTTCCTGCTTAAGGTCATCTATGGAAGAAACGCGTTCCATGAAGGTTGACTTGGGATCAAGGTATGAATTCCCGGTGATCTTTGTCCCGTTCTCCTGTGTCAGCTTCTGGGCGTATGCCCCTGTCACAAAGGTGGCTGATGTATAGACCCTCTGCCCGGTTATTTTTCCTGTGGCCGGATCCACGTGCAGGACAAAACCATTGACGGTCGCGCTGTAAAAATCAAGCCGGGGGTTAAGAGGCGTTGAGGGGGACACGTTTTCCCAGCCGTTATGCGCGTTCTTTCGATACCTTGTCGCGGCATCATCGATATTATAAACATTGATATAGGTGGCGTTGGCGTCTTTGTTAAATCTCGCGGCATGGGTAAAGGCCTGGTGGTAATCATTGACCTTGATCTGATACCCCAGATTGCTCGTCACAAAATGATTCCTGTTATCCCCTATAAAACCCTTGCCTCCCAGCACATTGTCTAATTTTCCCAAGGCGGCCTGTATCGTATCAACCAATCCCACGCTATAAAGATGCTCTTCGACAAGGTTGCCTCTTTGGTCAAAAGACCTGATGGGCACCACATGTACGGTCAGGCTTTGGACGATCCCGCTCGCGTGATTTCTCATGCGCGCGTCATAGCGGACATCCTGCCCGCGCAATTTATGCGTTTCAATTTCATTCCTTAAATTCAGCATGATCTGAGAGGCAAATAACGGACCCGCCACTTGATTTAAAGTGGACTGCGCCCCAAAATTAGCGAAACCTTTTCCCATCTGTGAAAGGCTCAAAAAGCTTCTGAAGGGAAGGTCCGGCTCGATATTAAAGGTAGCTTGTCCACCTCCGATGGGAAGGCTTACGTAGTCACGGTTATTGCTAAGCAACTCTAAACCTTTGATGGGGGATAAATTTTTAACTTCCGGATGGTCTTTTTGGATCTGATTTAACTGGTAATCGATCCAGGCTACACCCACCGCGTCTGGCTGGAATTGGGCGATCGGGGGCGCCATTCCCGGAGTTTGATAAGGTAATGGGACAGATGCCAAATTGGGCACTGATAAATGATACTCCCTGACTAATTCCCTTTGCCCAGCCGCTATATCATCCGGTGGCGGCGCTCCGCCGGCAGCGGCAGGTGTTTGGATTTGAGCGCGCAATTCCTGCTGTTCGTTTAAATTGTCTTGTAACGCTTTCGCGGCGGCGGTGATATCGTCCTGGGCCTTTGAAATTTGCTGATCCAATTGCCCTACATATACTGCCCCGCTGTTGACCACAGGCTGCGGGCCGGTGATCGGTCCGCCCTGTTTCACTAAGTCTACTGCCGTGGGCACGTGCCCGGTTGTTCCCCCGACAGTTATTTTCTGGACTGGATTTAAAGAAGATAAAGCGCTGGATACTTCCGGAGAATTTCCAAAAAGACCTGCTATGGTCTCGCCAGTCACATTCTCCACTGAATTAAGTTTATTGACGACTTGTATTCCAATACTTCCATCTTCAGCTAATCCATGGGCATGTTGATAGGCTACAACGGCATCCTGGACAGCCGTATTAAAGACGCCTTGCTGAATACTCGCTTGGGCATCGTGGATTATCCGTCCGGCGTTCTGTGACAGGTATGGGCTGTCATACGGCCTTCCCGTGATCGGATTATTGCCTGTCAGGTTTTGAATATCCGCGGGCGTAACGTGATCTAACAACGCTGACCCGATATTAGTCACATCCGCGCCATGGCTCCCAAGGCCTATCACATGATCTAAAACAAGGGTGGGCGGGGCTGGAGTTATGTCAGGACCGTTGTGAGGCAAAACCACATGATTAAGATCAGCGGCATGCAATGAACCTGCGGCCGCGATTATAATGATTGGGATCATCGCGACAGCGGGATGCTCTTTTAGGAAACTTAAGACAGGGTTTAAAAAACTCCATCGGGGCTCTGTGACGTTTTCATACGCTTCTTGTGTCCTTGCCCTGCCCTCGACATGGCGCCTTAACCCGATATATTGTTCAAGCTTGTCATACCCCAATTCTCCCTGAGACAGGACCAGGTCCAAAAAGTCGCTGACTTTCTTGACGTTTAATTCCTCGCTTATGTTGCAAAATAAAATAAATTCGCTTAACGATGTCCCCTTGCTCGCGATCAGGGCCATTTTCCCTTCCATTGAATCCTGGGTATCTCTGTTGGCCCCTAACATGTTCCCGAGATCCTGGGCCATGCGGTGAATAAGGGCTTTGCGGAATTCCTTATATAATCGCGCGGAAAATGCCTCCTGATCCAATGTCAGGGCGTCTTCTCCGATCTCGATCCTGTCTGATATTTCATTGTATTTAAGGACACTACCCTCGGTGATCTTAACACTGACAGGTTCCCTGGAAAACAAGTTGTCGTTATCCCAGGAAAGGTGTTCCAATATATTGCCGATGCCTTCCCTGGCCGCGGCCAGATGCTTTGCGGCGTCCTTCTCTACGTCCGGATGGACGTCCGATCCCTGAATTTCAAACGGTAAGAGCTCCAGATCGTTGATCGCTTCCAACGGCTCCAGGGAAAGGTATTCCTCTTGCATGATATACAGCAATCCATCAATATTCTTAAGCTGCTCTTCTTTTAAATTGGCCCTGAGATCGCTGATCTCCCTTTCCATGGCGGTCGGTTGAGGAGAAAGGACTGTGTACATGCGGTTAGGCTGCTCAAGCAATTTTTGATAGGCCTGGATATGTTCGCGTATGATCGCCCCGTTTCCGGTGCGGTGAAATGCCAGGATGCTGTTGACAACCGAACTGAGGACCGTATCTGACAGGTCCAATTTGCCATTGACAATATCAGCCAATATGATGTCCCAGGCCTTGACCACCAATCCTTTGGTCTGCTGATCGGTCAGGGTCAATTCGTCTTTGTCGATAGCGGCCAGGATATTATTGAAAGCTTTCGGTTTATCTTCCGGCTGCTGGGCCTGCTGAATAGCCTTTAGCTCTTCCTGGAAATCAAATCGTGCCGCGGGCCCGGCCTGCTCTGCCTTCTTGGCGGTTGTTTCCAGGTCGGTTAAATTAACCTTTGTTTCTGAAAGATCACTTTCTGAACCCTTGCTTAAGGCTTCAACCCCCACTGTCAGTGAGAACATCTTAAGTTTGTTTAACGCTTGTTTGGCAAGCTGGGCTGAGTCAGGGCCTTGCGGCAATACCTGCATCATTTCCGCGGTATTCCCCCAGGCAACCCCTCCGGAGAAATATTTTCTCGGGATGACTTCGTTCGTAGGGCTGATCTCTTCCTTGATGTAATTGTAAACGCCCTTTTTATAGGATTTCAGGTATTGACTGTAGATCTCCTGATCAACATTCTTGTCAGCGACTTCAACACCCTTTGTTTTTTTACGGTCAACAAACCCCTTGCTGATCAGGCTTTGCTTCAGCTTATTTTTAAACCAGAGGGCCAATATCAATGAGCTGTATACCTGCCTTAAAACAGCGAAATTCTTTCCGGTATTGACCTCTTTCTTAAGAAGCGGCAGGATCACCTGACGAATCAATTCATTGGATAATTGCCTGTCCGGGACCGAAATGTCCTTGACGCTGTCTTTGGAAGCTGATTTGTTCAAGGCGAGATAATCTTCTTCCAGCATCACGTTAAGTTTGCTCTCAACGATCACGACAGTATTGTCAAGCGCGTTCTCATAGACCACTGCCGATTCAGGGACGATCCAAACTTTATTGAAGGTGTTAACGGATATATTGGTCGTGCCGAAGCGCTTGAAAGCTTCCTGATAAATGAGGCGCCAAAATTCACGTCCTACATTCCCCTCCGGGTACATCACAGAAGCGGTCACCTGCTTTAATAAATAATCCTGGGCCAATAGCTCCTTGCCCATTTCCGTTAAACCAAATTCAGGCGGAATAATGCGGTTGCGTTCATACGGGGACAAATTAACCCACATGTCCTTTTCAGGGACAGTTAACGAGGCCAGGAAATATTTAACAAGCCTGTTGCCTTCTTCTTTGAGGAACGCCTGTTTGGCCACTGAATCTTCATCGTTGTCCTGGCTGGATTTTGCGTCGCCTTCAGACATGATGAACTCAAACTTAAAAGCGTTATTTTTGAAAATTTTAAGGCCGCGGATCAGGGGTGGGGAAAACGAAGAGGTTAGAGCGATCAATTTGCCGGGGGCAGGCAGGAAAGCTACATCCGCTTGAACGGGCGGTGGATTCAAAGTATTAAATAGAAATGCAACTAATACTATCCATAATATAGGTTTAAATTTGGCAATTAAATTTGTCATTGCACCAGCACCTATTTAATAAGTCTTTATGATCTGTATATTAATTTACTCCCCTTAATATAAAGTGTACCATTTAAATTAACTTTTGGGGGGCCTGGGAGGGCTATTTGAGAAAGCGCTTTCCGGATGATTTGTCGACGATGGCCAAAAACCGGCCGTGGGGCATCAAAAAATTTATTTTTAATTAAGTTCACGGGTATATTTTTACCCTTTCATCAGCCCCTGGAGGTCCAGCGGCCGGGTGTACATGGCAAGATTCCCTTTATCATCTTTGGGCCATTGCTCCTTGGGGCGGTCCCAGTAAATTTCAATGCCATTACCGTCAGGATCTGTCAAATAGACCGCTTCACTGACCCCGTGGTCAGCCATGCCGTCAATCGGCCAATCATGGTCAGACAGGCGCTGGATGATTCGGGCTAATTCTTTGCGGTTCGGCATGAGAATGGCAAAATGGTACAGTCCTGTATTGTTGGAGGATGGGGCGCTCCCCCCTTCGCTGTCCCAGGTATTGAGGCCGATATGGTGATGATAGCCGCCGGCGGAAAGAAAAGCCGCTCCATTTCCCATCCGTGTTGTAATTTCAAAACCTAAAACCTCGGAATAAAACGTCACCGCCCGCTCCAGGTCAGCGACTTTCAGGTGAACATGGCCTATTGAAGTTTGGGGGTGGATCGGCTTATTATTTGACATAATGCCCTGTTGGTGGTGGCTTTTGCAGCAACGCTGATTTAACGAATAGTACCACAAAAGATAAAAAGTGAAAAGGAATTGCTCTGCTGGGCTCGTAATGGCCCAGGGACTTATTCTTCCATCAGGCGTTTCTTGTCGTAGATCATGCTTTTGCGGGAGTACTCGGCGATATTGAGCTTGCCGGTGTCCATGCGGATGGCGTCCTCGGGGCATACTTCGACGCAAAAGCCGCAATAAACGCATTTACCAAGGTCCAGGATGAACTCGGCGGGGTATTTTTCAATATTGGGATCAGGGTGTTCCGCGGCGGTAATTTCAATGCACCTGGCGGGACAGACAGTTTCGCACATCATGCAGGCCACACATCTGGGGGAACCGTCCTGGCGTTTGGTCAAGCGGTGACGGGTCCTTAATCGTGAGGCTAAGGGCCTTGGCATTTCCGGGTATTGGTATGTCACGGCGCCTTTGATATTCTTGGCGATGCCGAACAGATGAAGGATATGGAAGGTAACATTATAAAAGAAATGTTTGGATGTAAGCCCGATACCGCTAAACAACATCGGGAAATAGGTATTTTCCCACCATGTCAGCTTGCGGCGGTTGGTTTGCTTCCAGGCGCGTTTCATCTGGGAAACGCGCAGCGCCGCGTAGGGGCTTTTAGGATCGAAATATTTATCTAAATTTTCCATAAGTCTACCTTAAAAGAGTTATCACAACAGCGGTGACGGCGATATTGATCAACGACGCGGGTAATAAAATTTTCCATCCCAGATTCATCAGCTGATCATAGCGGAATCTGGGCAGCGTCCAGCGGATAGCCATCAAGACCCAGATAAAAAAAGCCACCTTGATAAAAAAAGACAGTACGCCTAAGGTCACTACCGGTAAATTAGCCATGGCCACGTGAGCCCCCCACGGAAAATAAAACCCGTCCGTGTGCAGATAGGGCACCTGCCATCCTCCAAAAAACAAAGTAGTCATCAACGCCGCCACGAGTACCGTTTCCACCAGGTCCGCCAGGAAGAACATGCCGAATTTCATTCCGCTGTATTCCACGAAATAACCGATGATCTCAGATTCACCCTCGGGGAGATCGAATGGCGTGCGCTTGGTTTCAGCCGTGGCCGCGGTCAAAAACAAAAAGAAAGACAAGGGCTGGACAAAGACCCCCCATTTGGGAAGCCAGCCGCCGAACATATACGCGCCTTGCGCGCGGTCGAGCATTTGCAGGTCAAGCGTGTTAAACACCATGATGACCCCCATGATGGCGGCACCCATGGTGATCTCATAGGCGATCATTTGCGCGGCACCGCGCATCCCTCCCAAAAATGCGTAATTGTTGTTTGAGGAAAAACCTGCCAGGACAACGCCATAAACGCCCATCGACATCATGGCAAAAATAAAGATCAACGCGATGTTAAGATTGGCCGCCTGAAGCTGGATCGGGTGGCTGTTGATGATAAGCTCCCCTCCGATGGGGATGGCCGCGAAACCGACAAGCGCGAAGGTCACCGACAGGTATGGGGCGAGATTGAACAAAAACTTATTGGCGCCTGCGGGGATGAATTCTTCTTTGCTGAGCATCTTAAGCACGTCGGCAAGCGCGTGGAACAGGCCCATGGCCTTAAATCCGAAGATTGACGCCCGGTTAGCCCCGATACGGTCCTGCATGACGGCGCTTTGCTTGCGTTCCACCCAGGTCAAAAGCCCGGCAATGTTAAACATGATAAACAGGGTGCCGGCGCTGAGAATGAATTTGATGATCAGATCGTTCATATATTTAAGGCCCTAACACCATGCCCTTGTCGGCAATTTTTTCATACGTCATCCCTGAGAATGGCGCTATTGCCGCCGCGATGTCCTTGAAAACCTCGTGAGAATGCTGATAGGCTAACGGAACACCTATCCGGGCGCTGATCAGGGATAATATTTCCCAATCGCCTTTGGCCTCGCCTAATGGTAAAAATGCGGGCCAGATCCGTTGTACGCGTTTTTGAAAATTGGTGAAGGTCCCCTCTTTTTCCGCGTAGACGCTGCTGGGGAGGTTCAAATGCGCGTACCCGCAGGTGGCATTGACATTGCCGCCCTGATAAACAAAAAGCTTCACGTTCTTTGATATCTGATAAAGGGCTTCTTTGCCGAAAAGCGTCACTAAATCCTGTCCAAAAACATACAGGAGATCTATTTCCCCGGCTCTGGCTTTTTTCACGATCTCATCCACGCTCACATCAGGCTCAAGGATGTTCAATGCGCCCGCGGTGTTGGGATTTTTGTCTGCCTTAATGAGAAAATTGTCGCTGTCCCCTGATTTTTCAGGCACCCTGAAATCCACATGGGACCCTTTAAGCGTTCCTTTAAATAATTTACGGATGACAAAAAGGTCTTCGTTGGTCAACTGCGCGGAAGCTAAAACGCCTATCCTATTGGTACGTTTCAGGTTATGCAGCGGCTGAAGGACTGTAACAATTGTATCAATGGCCTGTTCCCATGAGATCAGATCATTATTCAGCTGCGGGTGGAGGATCCTGTTGTCATCGATAAAATGGTAATTGTACCGCCCCTTGTCGCATATCCAGTAATCGTTAACATCTGGATTTTGCCGGGGTTTAAGCCGCATGACCCGCGCTTTTTTATGCTGATGGGGCCGCATCTTGTCCCATTCAACATTGATATTGCATCCCATGCTGCAGCCGGGGCAAACTGATTTTGTCTTGCTCAAATACCACACGCGGCATTTAAAACGAAAGTCCGTATCGGTCAAAGCGCCGACAGGGCAGATATCAACGACGTTCCCTGAATAGCTATTATCCAATTTTTTTCCCGGATAAACATCTAATTGCGAATGATCGCCGCGGCTGAACACCCCGAACTCGCTGGTTTTAGTGATATTATCGGCGAAGCGGACACAACGGGTGCAAAGGATGCAGCGCTCCTGGTCAAGCATCACCGTGGGGCCGATCGAAAACGCCTTCTTTTCCTTTTTAACCTTCACGTCAGACAGGCGGCTGTCGTACTGGCCGTGCTCCATGTAATAATCCTGGAGCTTGCACTCGCCAGCCTGGTCGCAGACCGGGCAGTCAACCGGATGATTGACCAATAAGAACTCCAGCACGGTTTTACGGACCTCGATCACCTTGGGGGAATTCGTCCTGACCACCATCCCGTCGGTGACCGGCGTATAGCAGGCGATCTGCAGTTTAGGCTGTTTTTCGACTTCCACCATGCAAATACGGCAATTGCCCGAAACAGGCAGTGCCGGATGATAGCAGTAACGGGGGATATCGATCCCCAGTTTATCCGCCGCCTGGATGATCGTCGTCCCCGCGGGGACTTCTACCTGTTTCCCATCAATAGTTAGATTTGGCATACCCGGTCTTTGATTTTAGCTTCAAATTCACTTCGAAATTTAGAGACATATGAACCCACGGACATTGACACGGCATCGCCGAAGGCGCAGATCGTGTTGCCTCCGATATTATTCACGATGCCAGGGAGATTGTTCAGGTCATGCGGCCTTGCGTGGCCGTAATAAAGCCTTTTAACGTTGCGGTACACCCATCCGCTGCCTTCACGGCAGGGAGAACACTGCCCGCAGGATTCATGCGCGAAAAACCGCGCCGCGATCATCGCGGCCCAAACCATGTCGGTCGTGTCATCCATGACGATGATGCCTCCCGATCCCGCCATTGAACCGATCGCTTTGAGCGAATCAAAATCCATTTTCACGTCGATCTGGTCAGGCGTCAGGATCGGCGCTGAAATTCCGCCGGGGATCACCGCCTTGAGCTTGCGGCCGTTGGGGATGCCTCCGGCATGCTCATAAATGATCTCCCTCAATGTTGTCCCGTTGGGAAGCTCATAAACGCCGGGCTTATTGACATGCCCGCTGACACAAAACAGCCTGTTGCCGCCGTTCTTTTCGCTCCCCAGCTTCGCGTACCACTCCGCGCCCTTGTTGATGATAGGCCCGACGCAGGCGATGGTTTCCACATTATTGATGACCGTCGGGCAACCGAATAATCCCACCACCGCAGGAAACGGCGGTTTAAGACGCGGGAACCCCTTTTTCCCCTCGAGTGATTCCAAGAGCGCCGTTTCTTCGCCGCAGATATAAGCACCCGCGCCCGGATGGACAACCACATCAATGTCAAAACCCGTTCCCATGATCCCTTTGCCCAGAAAGTTAGCTTTATACGCCTCGTCCACCGCGGCCTGGACACGGTCCAAAGATTTGATATATTCCCCGCGGATATAAATATAGGCCTTGTGGCTGCCGATGGCATAGCAGGTGATGATGATCCCCTCCAGCAGGGCGTGAGGGTCCAGCTCAAAAATATATTTGTCCTTGAAAGTGCCCGGCTCTCCCTCATCCCCGTTGATGACCAGATATTTGGGTTTTGGATTGGCCTGCGGGATAAAGCTCCATTTTGTCCCCGTCGGGAAACCGGCGCCGCCCAAACCCCGCAGATTGGAGCGTTTGACCTCATCGATGACCGCCGCCGGCGTCATTTGGGTCAAAGCCTTGCGGGCGGCCCCGTAACCATTATCTTTCAGATAATTTTCGAGGCGGTGTGAATTTTCCTGTCCAAAATGTCGGGTGACGATCTTTTCCATATTTATTTGTTCCGATCGATCAGTTCATCGATCTTTGCTTTGGTCAAGAAGCCCTTATATTCCTTGTTGCACTGCATCATGGGCGCCAATTCGCAGGCACCCAGGCATTCGACCAAGTCGAGGCTGAATTTGCCGTCGGCTGTCGTTTCGCCAGGCTTGATGTTTAACCGCTCTTCGATATGGTCAATGACATCTTCGCTCCCGCGCAAGGCGCAGGCGGTGGTCTGACAGACGGAAAAGTGGCATTTTCCCAATTTTTTCTTATGGAACAAATGATAGAAGCAGACAACCTCGTGGACATGGACAACCGGGATCCCTAAATATTCCGCGATGTTCGCTTCCGTATCGGGGGTGATCAGGCCTTCCTTTTCCTGGACACGGCGCAGCAGCGGCAGCAAAGCGGCGCGCTTCTGCTCGTACTTGTTGGTGATCTGGTCTAATTCCTGTAAATACTCCGCAGTGAACATATCCTTTACCTGTCAAGCTCCCCGGCGATCATATTGACCGACCCAAAGGTCGGGACCAGATCGGCCATCATGTCCCCGATCAGGCATTTGGGCAGCGCGGCCATGATGGGAAAGCACGGCGGATGGACACGCACCCGCCAGGGCTGATCTCGCCCGTCGGAAACAATGTAAAATCCCAATTCCCCGTTGGCCCCTTCGACGGGCAAATACACCTCTCCTGCGGGCGGATGGATCCCGTGGCCGTACATCACTAATTTAAAATGGTTCATCAACCCTTCGATATTGCCATAGGTGTTCTCTTTGGCGGGAAGGACCACGTCTTTCTTATTCGCGTTGATCGCGTCATGGTATTTCCTTGTGCTGCCCTGCAAGGTGGGGTCAAGCGTAACCTCATCCTCGATCAACTCCTCGGTATTCCCCATCTTGGCACTGTCCACCATCTGGGCCGCGGGGATGACACAGCCCGTGAGGTCCGCCGCGACGGCACCGTCGGGGATCTGCTGGAAGCACTGCTCAATGATCCTCAAAGACTGCTCCATCTCCGCCATGCGGACAAAATAACGGTCAAGATTGTCCCCCTTGCTGCCAACGGGCACTTCAAAATCAAGCTTGTCATAAACCAGATAGGGGTTTGATTTGCGCACATCGTAAGCCACTCCCGTTGACCTTAAGAACGGGCCGGTGATCCCGTAAGCGATCGCGTCCTCGGCGGATATTTTCCCGATATCCTTCATGCGGTCAAAAAAGATACGGTTTCTCGTCAATAATTCATCGGCTTCGATAAGGACCTTGCGCACATCCGCGATCTTCTGGAACGCTTTATCCGCGAAATCTTTGGTCAAGTCAGCCTTGACCCCGCCGATACGCACATACGAGATGGTCAGGCGGGCGCCGGTGATCTCCTCCACCAGTTCCCATAAGAATTCCCGGGCCTTGATCATATACAAAAACACCGACATGGCGCCCAATTCCATGGCCGAGGCTCCCACACAGGTCAAATGGTCGGTCACGCGGGAGATCTCGCTCATGATGACACGGATATATTTGGCGCGCTCGGGGATATCGATCCCCAGCAATTTCTCGACGGTCAGGGCAAAACCCACATTGTTGATCAAAGGGGAGACATAATTCAGGCGGTCCGTGTACGGGAAGCATTGGGTATACATCACCGTTTCGCACATTTTTTCGAAAGCGCGGTGAAGGTAACCGATCTCGACATCGACCGCCTTGATCTTCTCGCCATCCAATTCCATGATCAGGCGGATAACGCCGTGCATCGCCGGATGCGAAGGGCCAACGTTCAATAACATGGAGCGTGTCTGTGTCATCAGTTCTGCGGCCCTATCAAAGGTTGACGTTTATTGACCGGATAATCCTTGCGCAGGGCATGGCCCTGGAATTCCTCATACATCAAAATGCGTTTTAAATTAGGGTGCCCCTTGAATTTAATGCCGTACATGTCCCAGACTTCCCGCTCATACCAGTTAGCCGACGGCCAAAGATCACTGAGCGTGTCCACCTCGGGATCTTTCTCATCGACAGGGACCTTTATGCGGATCCGGTGATTGAATTTAAGGGAAAAGAAATGATAGACCGTTTCGAAACGGAATTCCTTCTGGACCCTTCCCCCGGCATAAAACAAATAATCAACCGCGGTCAAGTCCATCAGGAAATTAAAATCCAGTTCCGGCGTTTCCTTTAAGAATTGGGCAACGCTCCGCAGGGCGGCGGGCCGGATGATCGCCGTTTCATCCCCCCGGAAAGCATGGGTCTCTATGATCTCTGCGGTAAACCGCTCCTGTATTCTTTGTAAGGGTGTCATGATACGGATTCTATATGTTTAATATGGCCCTCGATGGTATACCCGGCCTGAAGCTCAGCCGGACGCCCGATCTTTGTCCGTGGGTCATAAAGTGTTCGGGACTGTTCTCCCTTTTGGATCTTGTCCTGTAATTTCAACAAACCGTCAATGACGTTTTCCGGACGCGGCGGGCAGCCCGGGATATAGATATCCACGGGAATAATGGTGTCAATGCCCATCACCGTCGAATAATTATCATAAAATCCGCCGGTGCAGGTGCAGACGCCGAAAGCGACCACCCATTTGGGCTCGCACATCTGATCGTGCACGGTCTTCAGGATGGGGGCCATTTTGTGGCTGATCGTACCCACCACAAAAAGCACGTCCGACTGGCGCGGCGAAAAACGCGGGAAGCCCGCGCCAAAACGATCCTGGTCGTAATGGGCGCAATTGGCCGCCATGTATTCCATGCCGCAGCACGCCGTGACAAACGGGTATTGGAAGATGGAGAACTTGCGCGCCCAGCCCAAGGCATCATTTAATTTCGACGTAAAAAAGTTGGTGGGTGAACTCATGAAAGACATAGGGTTACTCCCATTCTAAGGCCCGCTTTTTCAATACATAAAGGAATCCAAGCACCACAAACCCCATAAAAACAGCCATCTCCGCCAATCCAAACAGGCCCAGCTGCCTGAACATAACGGCCCAGGGAAAAAGAAAGACCAGCTCGACGTCAAATACGATAAAAAGCATGGCCACGATGTAAAAATGAACCGGCATATTGCCGCCCGGCAGGGAAAAGGGTTCCTTGCCGCATTCAAAAGGCTTGGATTTGGCATCACTGGGAAATTTCGGGCTTAAGACCTTAGGCAAGGTCAAAAGGAGCGCTGCAAGTGCCAATGCGAACAAAAAGGCAAAGATGACGGCGATATATTCTAACATTTTTGTCTGATTTCATTATTGGGTTGATGAAAATACTCTAAATGAGGTTCGTCGAATAGTCAAGAATGTTTACTACAGATTTTCCAGGATCATATCCACATTGACATAGTCTTTCACCAGGCGCCTGGCCTCACGGATCTTGTCGCGGTCAGTCTTCTGGATCTTGGGTGTCATGTTCTCGATGGCCGCGGCAATGGTGTAGGTATCCTGGTCGGAATATAGCACCGGGATACGGCTGTCTTTAAGCAACCCCGCGATCTTATGGTCCGGTGTCAGTCCCCCCGTCAAAATCAGTCCAGCTACCTTGACCGACCTGCCCTGCTGCAGCAAATAAGACGACACCGCCACCAGCATGTTGTCCACCCGGTCACCGGAAGTGATGACCAAAGCCCCGTCCCTCAGATGGCCGATCATATTATACGGCTCCATGGCCGCGACAATGGCGTCATACACCCTTGTGCGCAGGTTCTCTTCACCTGAAAATACTTTTAGGTCCAGCCTATCCTTGATCTGTTCCACCGTCGGTGCGCTTAACAGGTCCATTTCAGGGATAACGCCCAGTAGCCGGATACCCTTGCTCTCCAACCCTTTGCCCACAACGCTTTTGATCCTGTCTAACTTGTCCGGCAGCACCTTATTGATGATTACACCCAGTACCGGGACCTTGCAAAGGTCGAACAATGCCTTATTGAGCATGATCTCGTCTATGGCGCGGCCGATACCGCCACCGGAAATGATGATGGCCTGGCTTCCCAGAAGGGCCGCCACATCCGCGTTGGAGCAGTCGATCACCGAGCCTACACCCGCGTGCCCTGTTCCTTCAACGATAATGGCATCCTTGCCCCGGGTTATCGTTTGAAAAGCCTTGAATATCTTGTCCCGCAGCTGTTGTTTTTGAGGCTCAAGGATATATTTCTCCGTGTAGCCTCGGCCAAGGGTGATCGGGCTCATCTCCTTGATGTGCTTTTTGCAATGATATACCTCTCCGATCAAATACGTATCTTTATCAATGGCCTTTTCTTCATAGGTGACAGTTTCCTGTCCGACGGGCTTCATAAAGGCGGTCTTGATCTTGCGTTCCTGGAAAGTTTTAAAAAGCCCCAGGGCTATGGTCGTCTTGCCGGCATTTTGATGGATGGCGGAAATAAAGATGTTCTTGAGGCGTCGGGTCTTTTTCATAGATGAGAGTATAGCACCCTCATTGCATAAACATCAACTGAAAAGCGCCTTTTACTGTCAATTGCGGGGAAAAGCGGACGATATTAAAATTAAATCCCTTAAATCCGTCAGGCATGGCCTGGCGGGCATTCGCATCCCGGATATTTTCAGCGCTTCCCAAGGAGGGTCGCTGGATATACTGCGGCTGGAAATTCAGATCAATACCGCCGGGCCTCTTGGCCGTTGATGACATGGTGCCATCACGGTTTATTCCCAGCAGTTTTTGTATTTTCTGAAAGCTGCTGGCATCCTTATTGCCTGGCATATATACCTCCGCGTGCGGCACATACGCGTGGATCTTGCTGTCAGGCTTTACCTCTTGGCGGATTATGCCGTAAAACTCTTTTAATTTTGAATTGGGATTAACCACCCTGCCGATGAGATTATAGAGCGTTTTCAAATCAGGTAAAACCTCTTCAAGCCCCGTGCGAGGGTTTATCGCGTTGACAATGGCTTTACAGAGGATGGCCGCCTCATCCTGAATGCCTTTAAAACCAGGGTCTGATCCCCGCGCGTTCTCCGCCGATGTAAAATCCGACCATCCGCCCCTCTCCTCGACATAATCATTGATCTTCCTGTTGAATTCGCCGTCTTCGGGATTGCGCGCGATCAGCTTGGGGATTATCACATCACTGGTCAAATGCACCGCCAGAAGATCCCTCAGTCCGCTGTCTTTCAATCGCTGGGCGATCCTCACATCTTCAGCCATCGCCTCAGGGCCCATCAAAATAATGCCGGTAAAAGCTGAAAATTGTTTCAACACGCTATTGTACAGATCATACAGCTTCAGTCTGAAGAATTTCACGGTGTTTGAACCGCGACGGTGCTTCTTATCTTTCTCCAACAGGTCTTTGATATTCACTTTCTCCAGGATTTCATCAACTTCCGAATCGCCATTCTCCGAAAAACTCGTGCTGACCCAGCCCAATTTATTCAATTCATTGCCATTGACCCTGGATGTCAACAGGGTGGTGTCAGATCCCGCGACCTGTTGAATGGGGCCGGCATAAAAATCCCTGGAAAAGATAACGATGCTCCCTGATCTCCCGCCATCTTTGGCAGGAACCAGTTTTGACATGCTTGCGGCAGCCCTGTAGGCATTGGTGATGCTCCAATCGATCAGGGTATTGTCCGCGAGGGCCTCACGCCCATTGAAGATAAATGCCACCCGCGCGTCTTTCCATGGCTTTACGTTCGCGTACTGCCCGATACCCGCTTCAAAATTATTCTTAACCATCAATAAGGCTTCGTAATAGGCATTGGCGCTTCCTTTGTACGTTGGGGATGTAACTTCAACAGGGATATCATTTCTAATAAGCCGTCCGCGTAATTCCTGCGCGTGTTTTTTGAGAGCTTCGACGTTCTTCCCATCTTCGGAGATGATCACGATCGCGTCCACCCTTGGTGGATTATCAGGGTCAAGCTCTCTGGCTGTCTCGTTTAGCCCTTCCTGTTTGGCCAGGTCCACGATCTTTTGTTCACTGCTGCGGTCATCATTCGTGTATTCTCCTGACGGATCAAGCAGGTTATTCAAGCGGCTGCTGCGCTGTTCAATAAGCCAGTTCATCGTGTCATACAATTCCATCCGGAGCGCTTCTTTGTGGGGCTTCCAAAAAACATAAATGGTCAGCGCGATGACCAGTACGGAAGTAAACATTGATCCGACGCTCACATCCGCGTATCCGGCCAATCCGGCAGCCAATGAGAACATAAAAAGGGCGGGGCCGAGCAAACTTAGCATCCGGCTTTGAAAACTGCGTATCTTGTAAGCGATGCGTTCCGGCCGCGATTGGGGATTATAGGCCGTTTTCCCCTGCGCGATCACGTCGCTTAACCTGTCATTGCTCTGGATCTCGATGCCTTTGCGGTTTTGATAAAGGCCCGGCATCAGCGTGTCTCCCTGATCCAACAGGTCAGGAAGTTTTTTCCTCAATTCCCTGTTGGATATTCTTATTAATGGCTCGTAGTACAAATACCAGCGCGCCAGCACATACCAGTTTTCCCTCCAGTCGCTGTCGGCAAATTTATACCCCATCACTTTTTCGATCGTTGAGCGGTATTTCAGGACAATTAAATACGGGACAGCATATTTCATCTTGCTGGCCATGGCGTCCTTATCGAGCAAAAACTGCTGGCGCTGGGTATCGCTCAAATGCTCGTTTTGCAGGCGTTTCTCCAGAATAGCGAGCGTATCATCGGCTAATCCAAAAAAATAATCAAGGGTCGCACGAAAATCTTCATTTAAGGGCTTTTTCTCGCTCCATATCAAATCAGGGCTATAAGGTAAGGTCCGCAGAACCTCCGACGCGCAATTAAGGATGACATTAAAGTCGCTAAGAATAGCATCGGGCGTTCGTGATCCTTGACCTGACCAGGCCGACACCCTTTCCCGCCATGTCTGTAAAGAATCAAAGGCAGGTTTGGGGATTTCCCTTTCAATGGGAATGGAGATCATCGCTTTATCCAAGTTATTTCCATTGGTACCGTTAGCTCCGTTGTGTCCGTTATTTCCGTTATGCCCATTTTTCCCATTACCATTGCCGAATAAGGACATTTTCACCCTTTTAGACTCCTTATCTGTATCGCTCTTATGCCTGAACCAGCCGCGGACGTTGAAAATAACACCCGCCAAAAACATAAGAAAACCGCCCACTCCCAGGCTTAAGAGGACCAGATACGCCGGCATATGCGGGGTTCTCTGGTTATTTTTTCCAATGTCATCGGCAAACTTATCTCTAACGGTCATCAGATCCTTGAGCATTCCCCCGCTCTTGGGATCCAATTCCTTGCCCTGACTGTTTTTCAGGTACTCCTCAAATTTCAGGGGATTATCCTCGTTGTCTAATTCACTCTTGATACGGCCTTGCAGGTCCAGCTCCTCTTTTTGGCGGACATCAAATCCTCTCCATAAAGACCATGCCTGCCTATGCTTCCAGCTTTCTTCAAGAGCATCAAGCGCCCAGCTTGCCGCCCTTCTATTGATCTCCGCCGTCCTTAACCCATCCCCGCGTGGATCCTGGACCGCTTGGTCCGAAGATAATTCTAAGGCAGAACGTGTTTCCAGGATCAAGTTCAAATAGGAATCATTACGCGTCCGTTGATACATCTTGGCCAGGGCATCTCTGAAAATTTCATCCGCGGCTGAATTTCCCGATCCTGCATCCTTCTTAATGAGGCCAGGCCAATTATTGCGTGATTCGATCAATCCAAGAAGCCGCTGATCATTGGTTTCGTTGTAGTCCTTCAAAACCAAAAGCCTGCCTACAAAAGACCCCATCAGGCGGTTTAAAATGATCTCGCGGTCATACGTGGAAGACTCGAGCAGGCGGGCTAATTCCGCATTGCCGGATTCCTCGATATATCTGCGCAAACCGGATAAGTCCAGCTCGCCGGAATAATTAGGGATGACCTGGCCATTATAAGGAACGCGAAGCCCGGAAAGCCCGGTTATGTCTGATGCGGGGTTCTGCGCGATCAGGTCCTGGGTTATTTTTTCAGCTTTAGCATACACTTTCGGATTGATAAACTTTTTCATTTCCCGCCAACGTGAGCTGTTTAAAAACTTACGGTTTTCTTCTCTTAATTCCAGGATCCAGACGCGGGAAGTTGAATCCCAAAAATTGGGGATCCCTCCATTCAGGTCTTTATACCAACCCAAAGGGATGGTATCGTCAATATTCCACCAGGCCTCTTTCCATAAGATCGTATCGTAAATTACTCCAGCCAGGTTCCTGATCTTCTTGGCCTGCAGATCATCCTGATGTTTATTTAAAGCGTATGAATTAAGTTCATTATAAATTTCAGCGAGCTCCTGCGGGCTCAAGTAATTGCTTTGTAGAAAATTGGTCTTGGCGATCGAACCTGTTGGATCCGCCGCAAGCCAGGATAGGAACACGGTCTTTGCCGTCTGGGGAGTTACTTGCGGATATAGGGATGATGCAATAAAATCCGTCCTGGTCAGATCCTTCAGCCTATCCGGATTATTTGTCAGCACATCATCCAGCGACTGGTATGCCAGGGCGATCAAGTCCTTATTGTTCCCTTCTTCGGCTTTATTAATGATCTGTATAAAAAAACGCAGGTCGGCACTATTGCGGGCGATCATAAATCTGAAAAGCTCCTGGACCACATCTTGATAAGGCGATCGCAGAATGATCGTTTCCATCGATGATACAGCTTCATCGTTATCCTGGAATTCCCCCAGAAAATGCTGCAGGGCATTGAAACGCGTAAAAATATCAGGATCAGTGATGAGCGTCTGTTCGATCTGGGCCAACGAACCTTTATTCAACACACCTCCGCCTTGCGTCAAGGCCCATGTGTTGGCAGGATCAGGCCCAAATGATCCCGTGGGCTGATCACCCTGCTGGGCGGCAAGCGGTATTGCGCCAAGAGCGAGCAGGAAGGCAAGCTTTCGAAATTGTGACGGCAGCGCTGATAGCTGCGCCTGATCAGCCACCATTGACTGGTCATGGACCAGGGATTCGCCCGGCTTTAGAACCCCCATCTGCCTTAACTTTGCCTCTTCTTTGAAATATTGCGCCTTAAGCTTGATCACTTCTCCCAATGCCTGATCCATTTTTAGGCGGGCGTCGACCAGATCATGCGGCAAGTAAATATCCGGCCGGCCGGCCTTTAATTCCCAGGCCTTGCACGCGACATTATAAGCTTGCTGGGCTTCATTGATCTCCTCGCTTAAACTTCTGATATTGCCGACACTCCTGGTCAGATCTTCCGCAATATCCAGCTTTGCCTTTTCGATCTTACTCTCCGTCTTATCCCTCTCGACGTTCAAAATCTTATCTAATGTGCTTCTTTGTTTATCGTATATCGGAATATCGATCCCGAGCGTCACATTGGCACCCGGAGCCATCTCTGAAACTCTCCACGTCTCGCCCCCCAAAGGTTCAAAGATCGAGTTTTTAAGGCTGTCCGTTGGGTCCGGAGGTGTAAAAACGCCCGCAAAATTAATGGCCGGTAATTTTTTTAACCTTTGTAAGGCCATGGTCCTTTCCATTACCTTACGTGCGGTTAACGCCTGCTGCATGCGCGGGTCCGTGCTTTTATCTCCCGTAAGCTCTGTGAGCCATTGCTTCTCCTGTTCATCCGAAACGGTGGTAAAATTACCTGTCCAGGGCAAAGCAACAGAAACCGGCTTGCGGAGTTCTGTTCTCGGCTGCCCTATCGAAGCATTTAACTCGACGGTCATGCTTTGGATCTCCCGCTCTAACTCTGATATCTGAAGCGTGACATCACCGATCTTTTCCTCAAGCAGCAGCCTGTCGCCCGTTGATGTAAATCCGCCGCTTTCCCTAGCCAGCATTTCTTCCCTTGCTTTTTCCAGGTCAATCTTCAGTGAAGCCAGCCGTGCCTTACCCTGTTCTGCGGCCCCCAGATCAATAAATTTATTTTTCGCACGATTAACCTGCTGATAGCGCGCATTTTCTAAACCGTAAAAAGCGGTCATTGTCACTTCAGCGGCTAACGCCTTTTCTTTGGCCACTTTATGGTCAAAATGGTCTATGACCTTGCCGCTGAAGGCGAATATGAGGTCCAGTGCGGCACTGGTGGGGTTGATGACATTGCCTTTCACGACTTGTGAGGCAATATCATCAAATGCTCCCCGGAATCCGCCCACATAGGATAACTGGCCATTCCCCGCGTTCCAGACACCGGCTGTTAAGTCAAATTTTCTCGCTCCCGGCAATTGCTCTGATAATTTTTTCTGCAGATAATTGCCTGCTTCATCAGCGGTGAGCAGTTTATTGCCGAGCACCTGCTGTTCCAATTGAATGCTGTTTAAAGATGGTGTTTTCGGAAGAAAATACGCCTGCGGCAAATTTATATTCAGGCCGGTTGTATTGGGCGTGAATATCTGGGCGGCAAATCCGTCAAAAGGCCGATCGGGCGGGGGCGGGGGCGCTGACGACGTTACGGGTGAATTATTGATCGCTGACAGGATGCTTAATACCGCTTGTTTATCAATGTCTTTGATCAGGGACACCTGCACCCCCAATCCCGGCCGCAAGGCATGATGCGGGTCAAACACCTTGACTTCCACAGACTGGTATTGAGATATTTGGACCGATGGGCTGGATGGGTTCTTGTTAACCGCTGTTACAACGCCCATCAAACGGATCCCCTGCGGGGTCCTGATCAACACAGGGTCGTCGGAGTTGATCTTAACCCCTTTGGAAAATAAGATCGCGTTTGAGGCATTGCTGATGTCCCCCAAAAAAACCGGGCCCGGGATATGGAAAAGCACATCCTGGCTTTGAAAAACCCCCGCCGTATTCTCGGCTGACCAGTCAATGACGCTGTTATAGGGAGACCGGACCTCCCCCCGGGAAATTTGTTCCTGAAGGATCTTTTGCCTGGCCAATAATTTTAATTTCTGGATCTTCAGGTTATCCACCTGGTCGCGCCCGACATATTGCGTGCCGTTCGCGGTGGGAGAGGCCTGGTTGATCTGCAGGTCAATAGTGTTGATCTGACCTTCCACCTCACCAAGTTCATCCTGATAGGGTTTGACATCAACCTTTGCCAGCAGCTGTCCTTCTGTTACCTTATCACCTTCATGGGCTATAAAATTAACAGCTCCCGCCGAAGGAGCCGTGAGGGGATATTCTTCGACGCGCCCCACCTGCGCCAGCGTCGTCTGTCCCGGGGAAAGGGTATAAAGCTTTTGGGTGTCTTTGTCCGGATAAAAGATCCTGGCGGACACCTTGATCTCTTGTCCTGGTATCAGGGGAGAAGAAGGCACCACGATCAAACTGAGGTGTGTTTTCTGTAACGACGGCGTTGGTGACCAATGATAGCTGAAAATACTTTTGACCGGTGCGCCGTTAAGGGAAAGGTTAATATCATTGAAATAATCCGCCTGGATCGGTACGTCGATATCGACGCGAAACCTTTGCCTGTCGGAATAGCGCAACAACGCCGTCCCCTTGGATACTGACAGCCCATTGACGGCCTGGTTATCAAGGATCTTTAGGTCATGGGGGGCTGTAACAATATCATCGGCTTTTTCTTCCCTGGCCTGGGCTAATTCCCGCTTTACTTCCTCTACTTGTTCCTGGGCTTGCCTCAGTTCTTTGTCCGTCGCTGCCTGGGCATCGAATAAGGCCTTGATCTCGCCCCATTTATTTTCCCTGTTCTGCAATTCCGCGTTCAGCCCTTCGATCCGGCTGTCAAGTTCAAGGTCTTGAAGGGTCAGGATAACTTCCCCTTCTTTATATTCCTTTTTAGTTGGGTCCAGACCGGTAACTATGCCTCCGCTTTTTGCCACCACATGGTCTTCTACCGGGACTACGGCTGTTTTTTGCGATACTGAGTAGGATTTCTTATCCGAATGTGCGGGTTTTGGCTGGGGAATTTGCGGCGCCGGACTTTTGATCGTGGCGGGAACAATCTTTACTGCAGGCGCAATGCCTGCTTGTGGAACGTCCTTGGGGGCGATCTGATCAATTTTATTTTCCGTTTCCGGCCCCAGTCGTCCATCCTCGTAGCGCAAACCGAGTTTATGCTGCGCCGCCACGATGATGGTCTCCAGCACCCTTCCTTCATAGTCTTGCTTAAAAGATTCGTCCCAATTCCTTTCAATATAGGGGATGTTCACATGATAAATATTGCCTGATTGCGGATTCTTTTGCCCATTGAGCGCCATGACATCTTCCCAATGAACAAGCCCCCTTAATTTTTGAATATACACACGATCCGCGGGGGTGATGCTCTCTCCATACTTAAGAATATGCCCTGGCGCGGCGGCTGGCGGCGCCATTTTTGGCATGGCCGCCGAAGCAAGCCCGCTCGCGGCAAGGGGCATTAAAGATAGTGCCACGGTCAAAACAAATTTGCTCGCGAATTTCCTTAATGCCGGTGAACGGGCTACCTGTGCCTGATCAGTCCAGCCCTGGCCGCCGATAGGGCTAAGCCGGACCTTTACAAGGCCTCCGATCGAATTCGCGGATCTTTCCAAATGAGGCTTTATAACGTCAAAACTGAACACGCGTAGCGTTTTTACCCAGATGTTTGCGTCTCCGAAATAACACCCGCCGGAAAAATATTTCCGGGGGATCACCTGGTTGGTGGCTGGATCAATATCTTCACGGATATAGTTATACGCCCCCACCTTATAGATATGCAGATACTGCTTATAGATCGCTTCTTTGGCGCTTTTGTCCACGCCATCAACTCCGGAGATCTTTTTCTTATCAACGTAGACGTCAGACAGCACATTCCTTTTTAACGCGCGCTTGAACCAATCCGCCAAGATCAAAGAATGAAAGATCTGGCGGACCGGGGCAAAATTCTTTCCCTCATTGATCTCTTTTTCCAATTCGGGCAAAATGATCTCTTTGGTGATGATCGAAGAGATCCTGTGGAGGTTCCTTTCCCCATTTTCCGTCGTGATAATGTGTTTCTTTAAGGCCAGGTAATCCTCTTCCAGCATGACCTTAAGATGCGTCTCTCCGATCACGGCGGAATTGCCCATGTCATAGACGATGGCTTTATCCGGGACGATCCATACTTTATTGTAAGTGTTGACCGGAAGGTCGGTTGTCCCAAAGCGTTCATACGCTTTTTGGTAGACTTCTGCCCAGAATTTCCTGCCAAGTCGACTTTCCGGATAAGTTAATGAAGAAGATATTTGTTTTAAAAGCTTGTCCTGCTCCAAAAGGGCATTGCCGGCATCAGTCAAAGCAAATTCATCAGGGATGATCCGGCCGGCTTCATAGGGGGATAAGTTTACCCAGAGATCTTCTTCCGGGATCGTCAAAAAGGTCAAAAAATATTTTATCAGCAGGGACGTTTCTTTCTGGTTGATCGCGTGCCTGTCCGCGGAATCAACCACAAAGTCAAATTCAAACGGTTTATCGGGATATACCCGCATCCCGCGTAAGACCGGCAAAGAATAGGGGGCGGAAAGTTCAAGGATATTGCTCTGCAGGGGGAGCAAGAATGGAGTTCCTTGGGCGCTAACCTGTTCCAGATTGTTTTCAACCAATAAAAAGGCCAATAAACAACAAATTATCCGGAATACCCTGGATTTTTTCTTTAACAAACACATGCTTCCAAACCTTTAGGCTGAAATTGGTTATGTTTCAATAAAAATAAAAATTAATACTTGATGAGGGGAAGTATATACGGTGATTGTTAATACTGGGTTAAGGCTGGATTAATTTTGGAAGATTATTTAAACATGCCATAAGGATAGATGCCGGAGGAGTGGCCATCGCTCCAGGTGATGCCAACGGCATAATTGCCTAAGGGCAGGATTTCGGTGGGATTGATGTCCGCGGGGATCTTTTTGACATCTACCAGCCGTTGTCCGGTTGTTTCTGAAACACATAACGCGCATTGACAATTGGCGCGAAGATCGAAAGCCTTCGCGGATACTTCCCGGCCATCGCTGAAAACCAGGACCACCTGACCGTCACGAAAACCGGCGTCTTTTAATTCCGGTTGGTCTGACTGGGCTTTTGCGACAGCTTTTAGCAGTCCTTCAACAGCCTTTTGGATATAAGGATTGCCCTTATAGTCCCCCATGCCCTGGGATAGTTCCTCCTGGATGGGGATTTCCACCAGGGTGTTGACCCCAAAACGTGCGGATAAGGCCCCTGCTTTTTGTTCACCGAAAATATAATATTTCTTTCCCGTGTCAGGCGCTAAAAAATAAGCCATGTTCTCGATAACGCCCAGGATCGGCACCTTGACTTTTTCAAACATCAGGATACCGCGGGCGGTATCCACCAGGGAGAGGCTGTGGTGCGTCGTGACGATCACGGCTCCCGTTAATTTAATGGATTGGGTGATCGTGAGCTGCACATCCCCTGTTCCCGGCGGCATATCGACGATCAAATAATCCAGCTCTCCCCAATCCGTCTGGAACAATAGCTGCTGAATATAGCGGGTGACAATGGGCCCGCGCATCACCGCCGGAGCGTCGCCCAGTAAAAACCCAAAGGACATCAGCTTAAGCCCCTTATAATCTATGGGCGAGATCATTTTAAATTCATTGGTCACGACCTGTGCGTCCTGCAGCTGGAAAAGCGAAGGCAGGGAAGGGCCGTAGATATCCGCGTCCAAAAGACCTGTCTTCAGTCCGCGCTGGGCCAACTCAAAGCTCAGGGCACAGGCAATGGTTGATTTGCCTACCCCTCCTTTACAGGAAGAAACAGCAATGACATTTTTAACTTTAGATAGGGAAAACGGGTTGTTGCTCATGAGGGAATTCGACTTTATTTTAATCTGGCGGCTAAAGCTTGAGGTATCTCATCGGGAAAATCAACGACAATAACGCCCGCGTCGCGCAGCATCTGAATTTTAGCCTCGGCCGTGGAATCCCCCGAGGAAATGATGGCCCCGGCATGCCCCATACGCTTGCCGACGGGAGCCGTACGCCCGGCGATGAAAGACACAACAGGCTTGGTGACATGATTTTTGATAAAATCCGCGGCCATCTGTTCATCCCCTCCGCCGATCTCGCCAACCATCACAATAGCCTTAGTCCCGGGGTCTTCCTGGAACATTTTTAAGATATCCACGAACCTGGTACCGATGATAGGGTCCCCACCCAAACCGACACAGGTTGATTGTCCCATATCATTGGCCGTCAAATTGAATACCACCTCATAGGTCAGGGTACCGGATCGTGAGATCACTCCGATATCACCGGCTTTATGGATATGTCCCGGCATAATGCCTATCTTGGCCTTGCCCGGTGAGATCAATCCCGGGCAATTAGGACCGATCAATCGGCTTTGGCTTAGGCTCAACGCCTTTTTGACTTCCACCATATCCAATACCGGAATGCCCTCAGTGATGCAAATGATCAATGGTATGCCGTTGGCAATATCCTCAAGCATCGCGTCTTTGGCGAATTTGGCCGGCACATAAATAACCGCGGCATTGCAACCGGTCTTCTCTTTGGCTTCTTTGACGGAATTAAAAACGGGGATCCCGCTGACTTCCTGTCCGCCCTTGCCGGGAGTCACACCGCCGACGACCTTGGTGCCGTACTCCTGCATCTTTTGGGCATGGAAAGACCCGTCGCGGCCGGTGATGCCCTGGACAATGACCTTGGTATTCTGATCGATCAGGATAGACATATTATTTTGCGACCCTCACAGCTTCGGTAACCGCCTTTCGCATGGAAGAAAAAGTGGTCAAACCCGCCTGGGTCAATAGCTCCTTGGCTTCCTTTTCATTGGTCCCTGTCAATCGAATGACAAGGGGAACCGGTATCTCAATTTGCTTTAAAGCGGTCAATATCCCCTTGGCAATATCATCGCAACGGGTGATCCCGCCGAAAATATTGATCAGGATGACCTTAATGTCTTTATTGCGCAAAATGATCCCTATCGCATTGATCATTTTTTGCGGATTGGAAGACCCTCCCACATCCAGAAAATTGGCCGGTTTGCCTCCCAGCAGATTGACCGTGTCCATGGTGCCCATGGCCAGGCCCGCGCCATTGACAATGCAGCCGACATTGCCTTGAAGTTTCACAAAGCTAAGGCCCTTTTCCTTGGCTTCGAGCTCGTCGGCATCCTCATATTTCATGTCCCGCAAGGCAAGCAGTTCCGGGTGGCGGTCCAGGGCATTGTCATCAAATATGACCTTGGCATCCGCTGCCATCAGATTGCCTTCGCCATTGATGACAAAAGGATTGATCTCGGCCAGGGAGCAGTCCTTTTCAAAAAACAATTTAAGTAATTTTTGCAGGATAGAGGTAGCGCTCTTCTGGAGGCGCGGATCGCTGAATAACTGTGCCACGACCGGTGCCCAGCGCGCTTCATTAAGGGTTTTAACCCCCAGCATATAAAATTTAATGATCTTATCCGGATGGGTCTTGGCGGTCTCTTCGATCTCCACCCCGCCTTCGGCAGAGGCGATAATGACCACGTCGCCTTTAATATTGTCGATGGTAACAGCCAGGTAATATTCTTTTTTAATATCAATGGCCCGGGCAACCAGCAGGCGTTCCACGGTATAGCCCTTGATATTCAAGTTCTTGATGCGGTTAAATTCTGATACCAATTCAGTTTCATTGCCGACAACCTTGACCCCGCCGGCCTTGCCGCGGCCGCCGACCAATACCTGGGCTTTGATAACAACGGGGAAACCTGTCTTGCGGGCGATCACAATCGCTTCGTCGGATGTCTGGGCAATGTCCCCTTGCGCGATGGGAATGCCATATTCGGCGAATAAATTCCTGGCCTGGTATTCGTGGATTTTCATAAGGTGTTTGAATATTATCACAATTCCCCAAAATTGCGATATAAAAAAATTCGTTTTTAAGTTACAATCGATACAGATGAACGAAAAGAATATCCTCTCCAAACGTTGGTTTTGCATAACCCTCATCGTGCTCTTTGGGATCATCGCGTACCACAATTGCCTGCCCAATGAAATGTTCTGGGATGATGATGACTTTATCAACAATAACCGTTATATCCGGGATTTCCATTATTGGCCCTTGTGGTTCAGCCAAAATCTGGTGGCTGGTTCTTATCTGGTCAGCAATTACTGGCGGCCCCTTTTATTGATCATTTTTTCCATTGAATGGCATTGGTGGCACAATTGGGTCTATGGCTGGCACGCTATTAGCGTCGGTGTTCATATCCTGGCCGGCGTGATCCTTTATTTTCTAATGAACAGGCTCTTTGCCATCAATTTATTAGCACTTTTTGTTGCCCTGATCTTTGTTACCCATCCCGTCCACAATGAAGCCGTGGTCTATGTCAACAGCATGGGTGATTCGCTGGCGACCCTGATGGTGCTATCAAGCCTTCTTTTATATACCCGTTTCCGGCAGTCACAAAAAAAAGCCTGGTCCACCCGTGCATATTGGGGAGCCCTGCCGCTTTTCCCCCTGGCCCTGCTCTCCAAGGAAACCGGTTTTGTGCTCGTCGGCCTGCTGCCTTTAACTGATTTTCTCCTGCTGTCAAAGGCAAGGTCTTTTTGGAAAAGAACCGGGCAAGTTGCCGCGGCGGCATGGCCATTTGTCCTTATAGCTTTAATTTATATCATCTTGCGGGGGACCATCCTTAATTTCAACAATAGCTTTAACTTTTATAACTCAAACAATGCTTTTACCACCCATATAAGCATCCGGCTCATGACCTTTTTTAAAGCCATGGTCCAGTACGCCGGATTCCTTTTTTTTCCGTATCAGTTGCGGGTGGAGCGCTATTTTCCCTGGGCCCAGTCCCTGCTGGAATGGGATGTCCTTGCCGGCAGCTTACTGGTTGGGCTTATGCTTATATCCGCGTTTAAATATTGGAAAACCAAGCCGTGGCTCTCATTTGGGGTTGGCTGGTTTTTCATTGCCATTGCCCCCGCGTCAAATGTCCTTGTTCCCATCAACTCCACCCTTTATGAGCACTTTCTATACATGCCCATGATCGGCATTACCTTGATCGTTGTCCATGCGGCCCTGGATCTGGCCCAAAAATACCACTCTTTTCCGACGCTGTTAAAAATAACGGCCATGGTCCTGATCATATTTTGCGCCGTGAACATCCACCGTAACCTCGACTGGCGCACCTCCATTGGATTTTACGAACAGCTGATCACCTACCGGCCTGATGATTACAGGGTCATCAATAATTTAGGGATGGAATATGCCAATAAAGGGTTTAACGACAAGGCCATCGTTGAATACAAAAAGGCGATCGCCCTGGACCCTCAAAATCCCGTGGCCTACCACAATATCGCGGGGTCCTATCGCGATACCGGACATATCGATCTGGCCCTGCAGAATTTCCAGAAAGCCATCCAGCTTAATCCAGGCTTTATTTTTACCTACCGATCATTGGCCGACCTCTACTGGCGAATGGGAGATTGGGCGGATTGTAAAGAAAGCCTGCTGCGGATACTACGCATAGATCCAACAGATGAGAATTCACGCCGGGCATTGCAATTTGTGGAAGAAAAACTGGCGGGTTGATCAATAGATACAAACATTGCCGCTCTGGCAAGGCTGATTCGCTCCCGGGCAACAGTGATCTCCCACAGAGCAACAATGGCTATCGCAAATAATATTCCCGGATGGGCAAAAACACGTGCCTGGGCTGTTTAATTCAGTGCATTGGTACCCGTTAGAACAGCCCGGTGAACAGGAATTCCCGCAGCTATCATACCCGCACTCATACCCGCCGCAGGATGGATTGGGCGTGCAAGTTCCGCAAACATTGGCTGTTCCTCCCCCTGCGCAAATATTCGGACTGGAACAATTCCCGCAGGAAAGATTTCCGCCGCAGCCATTGGGAATAGTGCCGCAATTATCTGGCGGCGGACAGGTGGTGATCGGCGTGCAGGAACAAGTACCCGGGCCGCTGGTAGGGCAGGTGAGCGGTGAGGCACATGTTCCGCAGGAATGTCCGCAGGGATCGGTGCCGCAGTCGCTTGTTCCGCACGTATTGGGGCAGACGCATTGGCTTACAGCGCCTAAATTATTTGTTCCCAAAGTATCGTTAAAACAGCAGTTCCTTTTAAAGACAGGTTTGCTGCCGCTCATGTCAGATGAGGAAATGGCATCACAGCCAACATCATACGCGTTGGCATCACCTCCGTGCAACGTATCATTGCATAAATACGGCTGGGAGGGCGAGTTGGAATACAGGGAAAAACACCCGGATTTGGTAACATTTGTATTCGAATTTGAATTTGATCCAGCGCCCTGACCTGTAAAGCAGCAAGACCAGGAAATCACAGCCCCGCCTCCGAAATTCGCGTTTGTTGAATTGACCATTTGATAATTATTGGGGCATGGCGGGTTAGGCCGGGTCGTGGCGTACTGATTGAAACAGGAGCCCGGATAGGAAGCGAAGGTGCCGTCACTTTTACAAACTTCCAGATAGCCGGTGGTCGGGTCAGTGAATATCGTCCCCCCGTTTGTGCCGTTGCAAGGGATGCTTGCCCCGCTTTTATTGACAAGATGGACCTTGGTATAATTACCGCTGGGAGAAGGATAGTAATTTGCGATGGTCGACTGATTGGCGTTGGTGATAAAGGGAAATAACCCAAGCCCGAGGCAGAAAGAAACACAAATAATGAAAACAATCTTTATCATGAAAGGATTTCTTTAAAGAACTTTTTCATTTCTATCCAGGAAGCCTTGTCCGCGGCTTCATTGTAAAGGGCCCCCGGGGGCACATTTTTATTGTCCGGATTGGTAAACCCGTGCATGGCACCCGGATATTTGATCAGGCGGTAATTAACTTTCGCGTCTGCCATTTCTTTTTCAAAAGCCGCCACTTCATCAGCCTTGACAAAAGGATCAGCGGCCCCGTGCAGGGCCAATATTCTACCTTTGATATTTTTGGCATCCTGCGGAGTTGGGGAACTTAGCCCTCCATGGAAGCTGACAATTCCCTTAACATCCGCCCCGCTTCTGGCCAGTTCCAACACAGCTGTTCCGCCGAAGCAATAACCGATCGCGGCTAATTTTGCCGTATCCACCAGAAGATTACTTTTCAATACATCCAGCGCGGCGTTCACGCGTGCCCTTAATAAGGGTCGGTCAGCCTTATATTTCCCGGCCATCGCTCCGGCATCCGCAACTGTTTGCGGACGAATTCCTTTGCCGTAAATATCCGCCGCAAAAGCAACATATCCCAATTTGGCAAGCATATCCGCGCGCATTTTGGCATAATCATTGAGCCCTTTCCATTCATGCACCACCAATATCCCTGGGCGCTTGCCCGTAAAAGAATCATCGTAGGACAAATACCCTTCCAGAAGGGCGTCACCCTGCTTGTATTCAACAAGCTGTGTTTTTAAAGCGGCCCAGGCTGTAGATGTCAATCCCGCGAAAGCTATGATTGATGCCATTATAAAACGCATACTCCCTCCCTATGTTAGGATTTTTTCCCCGCGCAAAATCGGCTCGACAGGTTTGGCATCGATCCTAAGACCACCGTTATGCTCGATATGGATCGTATACAAATATCCCGGTATAAAAATAGCCCCAGGCGCCTCGATTTGCACACTTTTTACACCCGCGTTCTTGGCCTTGGCTTCATCAAAAGCATATTGCCAAAATTCCTTCCAAAATCTGTTTTCAAAGCCGCTGGCCTTCCCTGGGATCTTATACCCGCCGGGGATCTCATCAACCTGTGTTATGGGAAATTCCTGGGTCATGGGCCCATCGAGCATGAAGGCCTTCCAGAACAAATAAACACTCTTGCCTTTAAAGCGGTCGCCCGCGGCCACAAATTTATCCTCAAAACGAACGACCAGCGATTGGAACTGGATCAAATTCCCGCTAAAGGTGAAGTATTTAGGCGGCATCGCTCGGCCAAAGCTGTCTTCTTCAACAAATTTGATCGTTGTCATGTTGCGATGGGTTGCCTCATCATAATTGACAGCGGTGACCAGAACCTGGGCGGCCCGTGATTCCGCCTGAAGGCGGCTTAACATCTGCTGATAAATATGTTCTTGATTAAAATGCCAGAAAAGCCAGAAGGCGGCAGCGATCAAACAGCAAATAATAAAAAGTGATTTTCTCATTGGCTTATTTTACCCCATCCATTAGAAAAAGGCAAAGAACCCTTGATTGGGCGCCTGATCCCTAAATATGGGATACGCGCTGTTTCGGCTTGCCCATACAGTGGAAAAATTCCATGCGGGACATGTCCCGGAAATAAGATACGCCGCCCCTCCTGTTCCGCTGCCCGTCCCATAAAAATCTGAATATCCGGTTGCCTGGGTCACATTGGTAGGTTGAGTATAAGCATTGCCGTTGAAATACCAGTCATTGTTGTAAATGCCGCTTGAGTCAAGACCCACAAAACCGTTAACCGCACTGCTGCCTGCCACACTTACCGTAGCGAAGGAATTTGAAACGGTGCTGGAAGCATTATACCCCGCAAATCCACCGACATCAGTACCTGTCCCCGCTACAGTCCCCGTGGCATAAGAATCTGAGATGACACCACTGCCGCCATTCTCCCCGACAAACCCGCCAATATAAGTACCTGTTCCTGACACAGTACCGGTTATATTTACATAGGAATTGGAAAAAGTCGCCCCCGAATTATAACCCGCCATCCCGCCGATATAATTACCCGTTCCTGAAACTGACTTGCCTGAATTCACTGTTACTGAAGTTGTAGAGATGGTCCCGAGATTTAAATACCCAACAAGGCCTCCTACTTCTAAAGACCCGGTGATATTATCCACCGTAAGATTAAGATTGGAGATAGTGATGCTGTTTACTTCGCCAAACAAACCGACATACTGTGTGCTTGGAAGGTATATATAAAGGTGAGAGATAGTGTAGCCTTTTCCGTTAAAATTACCGGTAAAACTACCCGAAGTACTGTTGCCTATGGGGACAAAACCGTTGCCGGAATTCCAATTAATAGTACTGGAAGCGTCAATATTATTCGCGAGAGCAAAGTAATGGGAAAAAAATGCTAACTCTCCCATGGCCTGAAGCCCATAAACATCGTATATCATGTAGGGAGATCCGCTTGAGCCCCCTCCTGTGAAACGATTGAAGTATAGGGTATTTCCTGTAATGGGTATGGAAAACCCCTCGCTGGCCGTGAAGGTATACGTTGCGGGAGCGGCGCATGTAAAGGTACCGCTTGTCTGTATATAGGCACCGGTTATGGTCAGGTTGGCGCTTTGAGTGATATTGCCGGTATAGCCATTGATCATCAGATTGGCTATCGTCCCAGCGAAAGAAGCATCAATGGTAGAGTTGTTATTATCAGTAGAATTAAATAATACATTAGTTGTTGATGTCGGGACACCGCTGCTCCAGTTGGCCGCGTTGGACCAGTTGCCGCCGCTGGGCCCCTGCCAAATATCCCAAGAGGTAAAGGCACTTAGTATTGGATAGGCCCCTGCCTGGCTTGCCCAGGTGCCTGGGAAGTTCCACGCGGGACAGCTTCCAGAAAGAAGATAAACCGCTCCTCCGGTCCCGCTGCCTGTCGCGTAAAAATCTGAGTATCCGGTAGCCTGGGTCACGTTGGCAGGCTGCGTGTAGGTAGTGCCGTTATAATACCAGTCATTGTTATAGGTGCCGCTGGAATTAAGGCCCACAAACCCGTTAACCGCACTACTTCCTGCCACACTTACGGTAGTATAAGAATTGGATACGGTGCTGGAAGAATTATAACCCACAAACCCGCCGACATCTGTTCCTGTCCCTGACACTGTCCCTGTGGCATAAGAATCAAAGATATTCCCACTGTTGCCATTTTCTCCCACAAACCCACCGATATACGTTCCTGTTCCTGACACAGTACCGGATATAGTCACATATGAATTGCTAAAGGTCGCTCCCGAATTATACCCAGCCATCCCGCCGATATAATTACTCGTTCCTGAAACTGTCTTGCCTGGATTTACCGTTACCGATATAGTGGAGATGGTTCCCTGATTTAAATACCCCACAAGGCCTCCTACTTCTAAAGACCCGGTGATATTATCTACCGTAAGATTAAGATTGGATATGGTAACACTGTTGGTTTCACCAAACAAACCGACATACTGTGAACTGGGAAGATTTATAAAAAGGTGTGAGATGGTATAACCTTCGCCGTTAAAGTTGCCGGTAAAACTACCTGAAGTAGTGTTGCCTAAGGGGACGAAACCATTGCCGGAGTTCCAATTAATAGTTCCGGAAGCGTCAATATTATTAGCAAGGGCAAAGTAATGGGAAAAAAATGCTAACTCTCCCATGGCCTGAAGCCCATAAACATCGTATATCATGTAGGGAGATCCGCTTGAGCCCCCTCCTGTGAAACGATTGAAGTATAGGGTATTTCCTGTAATGGGTATGGAAAACCCCTCGCTGGCCGTGAAGGTATACGTTGCGGGAGCGGCGCATGTAAAGGTACCGCTTGTCTGTATATAGGCACCGGTTATGGTCAGGTTGGCGCTTTGAGTGATCGTGCCGGAAT
>Ga0265338_10000254_pt1 | contig 97300 bp, 83 predicted proteins | sample 42126metaG_FD_193579 | JGI IMG/M metagenome (GOLD analysis project Ga0265338, IMG submission 193579) | Rhizosphere microbial communities from Carex aquatilis grown in University of Washington, Seatle, WA, United States - 4-21-26 metaG | ecosystem: Host-associated > Plants > Roots > Rhizosphere...
CACAGGATCGTTAAAGCGAAAATGAATTTGGCGGCGTTTGTTGCAAAGTCCTTCATCGGCTCCTCATGAGAATGAACAGTTGTGCGAAAGGGCCGGCGATCGCCCTCCGCGGATTTATTATTTTAACAAGATCATTTTTTTGTGCAGATGGACGTCGTCGGCCGTCAGCCGGTAAACATACATACCGCTTGAGAGACTTTGGCCCGAGAACGGATACTCGTAATTTCCCGGGATCTGTCGCGCGTTCACGAGAGTCGCGACGTTCCGTCCTAAGAGATCATAGACCCTAAGCGTTACGTTCGCTGAATGGGAAAGTTGGTATCTGATCGTTGTCGAACCGTTGAATGGATTTGGGTAGTTTTGCTCGAGCGCGTAAGCTGAAGGAGGAACAGCAGCGGCAGGGTACGTCAATTTCAGGATCCATCCGTCTGGGTCGAGAAGAACAGACGTCGGCATCGCAGGAAAGCGGACTGTAAAGGTCTGGCTCTGAGCGTTATTAAACACGCTGATCGTTGTGTCTTTCCCCGGCGAAAGAATTCGCACGTCGATCGGCATCGCAAAAAAATCCGGGTTAAGCCGGCCCGGGACCTGCGCAATACTCAAGGTCACCGCGGACGAATCTCCGCTGTTCTTCCAGTTCCACGAATACTGGTACACCGGATAGCCTTCTCCGTAGATCCATTCCTGGAAAAAATATCCAAGATCCTTTCCCGATACAGTCTCGCAAGCTGTCTGAAGATCTTTCGTCGTTGCGGTAGAATACTGCAGCGACGGCTGATTGGCATAGGCTCGGAGAGCGTTGAAGAAGACGGTGTCGCCGAGCACGTGCCGGAGCATGTGCAGCACGAACGCTCCTTTAGCGTAAACGAGTGCATAATTGAAGAGAGTTTGCGCGTTTGTCGTGTCGGGCTCTCCCACCGCTCCCTTTCCCGCTATTGCGTTGCCTTGAAGCAGATTGATAAAATCCCAATACGATGACGTCCCATATTCTTTTTCAAGATAGACTGCCGTACAGAATTCTGCAAAACCCTCGTGCAGCCAGAGGTCAGACCAGGTCCTGCACGTAATTCTGTCCCCGAACCATTGATGAGAAAGCTCGTGCGCGATGACCTGCTCGTCGAATGTCCCGATTGATGTCATGGTTTGATGTTCCATGCCACCGCTTGCGAATTCCGCGTGACCGTACTTTTCTTTGATGAAAGGATACAGTCCGAAGAGATTTGAGTAGATCGTGAGCATGTCAACAACCCGCGGGAGGGATTGAAGAGCGGCGGCGTAGTGTTCAGGCAGCACATAATTGCGTATTTCCATCGAATCGGTGCTGGAATACCGAAACCAATTCGAGAATTGAACGTAGTCGGTAAGCGCGATGGAAATAAGGTATGACGAAATGGGATAACGCTCTTTCCAATGGTACGTTGCTTTTCCGTCGGCCCGAAAAGTCGTTGAAACGAGAATCCCCTGGGACCCGACTTTATAAGCCGAATCGCACGACACAATGATGTCGACAGAATCGGCTTTGTCGCTCTGGCTGTTCTTGCATGGCCACCAGTCTCTGGCTCCGTACGGCTCGCTCAGCGTATACACCCACGGCACACCCGTGTGGGAATCGAATTCGAAACTCCCGAATCCGGTTGGCACCGGGACACCTTCATAGTAAACATCTGCCGAAATAATCTCGCCCGATTGATATGAATGATCAAGCGTGATGCTGAAGGAACTGCTCTGCTGCAGAAAAGGACAATCCTGTCCGTTAACCCGGACCGAATCTATGTGCATCGTGTTCATGAGGTCGAGCACGAGTAATTGTGAATTATCCTGACGGCAAATTCCGCCGATCGTGACATCGCCCTTGAGAAAATCCGGGCTTGTGGAGATGTCCAGATCAAGTGCATAGTACGTGACGTCGAACCAACTGCTCGCTGCCGACTCTGTCTGCAATTGTCCAAAAGCCGATTTCTCAAAATCAAATTTATTGCTTTCCTGCTGCTCGGGTTTTAACGCGAAATGAGGCTGGGCAAGAGCCGCCTGGCAAGATGCAAAAAGCAGGCACATACCTAATAGAGACCGTAACAATAACACATGCTCGGTTTTTTGCTCCCACGTCATTTCGAATCTCTGCCCGCTTTTTCTCACAAGAGGAATGTAAGCAAAGAAATTCACAGGAAAAAGGGGGAGTACCAATTTGGAAGTTTTCGGCCTTCTTCCCGGTGTTACCCGCTAATCACTACAATAGACTGCAGCCTTGACTTATGTTTCCGAATGACAGCCATTTGCCCAGAGGTCTGCTTTCCCAGAAGTCGGCTAAATTAACGAAGATATAGAGCCTTGATGTGCCTGACTGCTCAGTGTTGCTCCGAAGCGCCGGTTTTTCATGCCTGCCGATTATTTTTTTTGTATATTACTATACACCAACGAAGATGATCAATTAGGGAAAGCGATTCCTTGTTAAGTAAACTGTTAACCAAACTTAAGTCGGTCTTCCTTAAGGGAGACGGGCTTCAGGGCAATAAGCCCAAAGACATCTCACCTCCCCCTGCTCCGGCGACTAACGAAAAGAAACCCGCTGCTGATTCCCGTAGAAGGACTCTTCATCCGGAGCGTCCACGATCGGCTCCTCGGCCAAATCGAAAGAAGGAAACGCGCGAGGAGTACAGCGCACGCCATGCAAAGCGCGAGCCGCAGCAGATTTCGCCCGCTGCGCAGCGCGGTATTCCTGCTGAAGCGTGGGATAGTTCCGTTTTTGCTGTCCCGCCGCTAGAAGGGAAAAAAAGGTTCCAGGATTTTGACCTCCCTCCGGAAGTACTCCACGCGATCTATGACCTGAAATTTCAATACTGTACTCCGGTACAGGCAGAGACGCTTTCCAAAGCGCTCGCGGGCGACGATGTCACCGCCCAGGCGCAGACCGGAACGGGAAAGACCGCCGCGTTTCTTATTACAATTTTCAGCCATTTTCTTGCGCATCCCATCGAAGGCAAACGGCCGCTTGGTACGCCGCGCGCGTTGATTCTCGCCCCCACGCGTGAACTCGTCATGCAGATAGACAAAGACGCCCACGATCTTGGAGTGTACGTTCCGTGCCGCACGCTTCCTCTCTTTGGCGGAATAGACTATCTGAAGCAGCAGAAACAACTGCAGCAGGGACCGTGCGACGTGCTCGTGTGTACGCCGGGACGCTTGATCGACTTCAAGAAGAAGAAGCTCGTTGATCTGGGCAAAGTCGAGATCCTGATCCTCGACGAAGCCGACCGTATGCTGGACATGGGGTTCATTCCGGCTGTGAAATCGATCGTCCTGAGCACCCCGCCGAAATCGGAACGCCAGACAATGTTCTTTTCCGCAACGATCTCGTCCGACGTGAAACGGCTCGCAGAATCGTGGACGCGGCAAGCGTTCCAGGTGACGGTGAAACCCGATGAAATCGCAGTGGACAGCGTTGAACAGATCACGTACATCACGACGCGGGAAGAAAAGCCGACGCTGCTCTTCAACCTTATCATGCAAAAAAAACTCGAACGGGTTTTGATTTTCGCGAACCGCCGCGACGAAGCCCGCCGATTGAAAGAACAGCTCGAGGCCTACGGCATCAGCTGCGCGCTTCTTTCGGGGGACGTGGACCAAAAGCAGCGTATCAGCCGTCTGGAACGTTTTCGCGAGGGAAATATTCGCGTTCTTGTCGCTACGGATGTAGCGTCGCGGGGAATCCACGTCGAAGCGATCTCGCACGTCATCAATTATAATTTGCCGCTCGATGTGGAGGAATACGTTCATCGCATCGGGCGTACCGGCCGCGCAGGAGCGAGCGGTATCTCCATCAATTTTGCCGATGAAGAGGATTCGCATGAGCTTCCGAAGCTGGAGGAATTCCTCGGCAAAAAGATCGAATGCGTGTTTCCGGAAGAAGATCTGCTGACGCCGATACCCGAGAAGTACCCAAAGCACGGCCCGGTGCATCACGAGCGTAAAATTTCTTCTCGACCGCGGTATAATCCGCGAAGAAAGCGGTAGGCTTATGAGCTATCCGATTGCTTCAAACAATCGGATGGCGACAACATGCATCCCCCCAAAAGTATATTGAAGGAGCAAGGGTTATGAAGCGTCTAGCGTGTATTGTTCTCTTCGCGGCGGCATTTGTCGGCGCTGCTGCTCAGCCGGCAGCGGAAAAAATCGACACCGCAATGATCTCAAAAATACGTGCCGAAGGAATGAACAATTCCAGGATCATGGAAACGCTCAGCTATCTTTCGGACGTGTACGGTCCGAGATTGACTGGGTCTCCTGAATTCAAGGAAGCCGCAGACTGGGCAAAGAAGAAACTCGAAGAAATGGGTTTACAGAACGTAGCTTTCGAAACGTGGAAGTTCGGCAAAGGCTGGTCGATGAAGAATTTTTCCGCTGAGATGACCGAGCCCCGTGTCCTTCCTCTTATCGCTTACCCGAAAGCGTGGTCTCCTTCCACGAAAGGGACGGTGAGCGGTTATGCCGTATATCTGGACGCAAAAACGGACGATGACCTTCAGAAATACAAGGGAAAATTAAAAGGGGCGATTGTGCTCACGAACGAACCGCGTGATCTGAAGGCTCATTTTACCCCGGATGCCGACCGGTTGAGCGATGAGGATCTGTTGAAACTGGCTAACGCCGATATGCCGCGAGGACGCGCACGCGTTGGAAGGAGGGATACGGCGGCGTTTCGGATCCTCAGAGAACGCGCAGCAGAGGCAAGAAAGAGAATGGAATTCTGCCGGCAGGAAGGTGCGTCGGTGATCGTCGAAACATCTCAGGGAGATGACGGAACGCTCTTCGTTCAAGCGGCAACGGTGCCTCAATCTGCGAACGCGCCGGCGGGGAGGAGGATCAATCCATACGACGAAGATGCTCCAAAAATTCCCGTTCAGATTGTTGTTGCCTCAGAGCATTATAATCGCCTCGTACGGATGATCCAAAAAGGAAGCCGTGTCAAATTAGAAATTAATCTCGACGCCGAGTTCTATGACGATCAGCCGGGGACCAATATTGTCGGAGAAATTCCCGGTACGGACCTGAAGGATGAAGTGGTGATGATCGGCGGTCACTTCGATTCGTGGCACGGCGGAACCGGTGCGACGGACAATGGCACCGGCTCGGCCGTGTGCATGGAAGCGATGCGCATTCTGTCATCGCTCGGCGTGAAACCCCGGCGGACAATTCGTATCGCACTCTGGGGAGGAGAAGAAGAAGGACTCCTCGGATCCAAAGAATATGTTGCCCGGCATTTTGGCGAACGGGACACCGCTCAGGGAAGCACGTTCGGCGAGATCAAGAAGAAGCCGGAGTATGAAAAGTTTTATGCGTATTTCAATAACGACAACGGTACCGGCAAAGTGCGCGGGGTCTACATGCAGGGGAACGAAGCGACTCGTCAGATTTTCAGAGCGTGGCTTGGACCTTTCGCTGACGTGGATGCATCAACCCTGACGATAGAGAACACGGGCGGTACCGACCATATATCGTTCGATGCGATCGGACTTCCCGGATTTCAATTTCTGCAGGACAACATCGACTATGAAACCCGGACGCATCATTCCAACATGGACGTATACGACCGTGTCCAGGAAAATGACGTGAAACAGGCTTCGGTCATCATGGCAGCGTTTGCGTACGATGCGGCGATGCGCGATGGAAGTTTTCCCCATAAACCGGTTCCGCCCCCCAGCGTGCCAAGGGCACCGTTTTAAATCTCGAAACATCCGAAGAACCTCACGCAAAGACGCAAAGGTGCTAAGGTTCATTCGCGTGCATTTGTTGCGACGTGGCGTCTTTGCGTGAGATATTAGCTTTGGACTTTTCGGAAACTTCATTTTTTCCCATGAGAACAATCGTCGTTTTCAGCGGTGCCGGGCTCTCTGCGGAGAGCGGCATCCCGACATTCCGTGATTCCGGCGGCCTGTGGGAACAACACCGCGTCGAGGACGTCGCATCGCCGGAAGGATGGGAACGCGATAAACTACTCGTCCTCAATTTTTACGAGCAGCGTTTTCTCCGCGGTATGCAGTGTCAACCCAATCCAGCCCACGATGCCATCGCGAGACTTAAATCCCGTTTCAACGTCGTGAACATCACGCAAAACATCGATACGCTTCTGGAGCGTGCGGGATCGACAAACGTATGGCACCTTCACGGAAGAATCGATTATCAAAAGTGCGAGCTTCATTATTCGATCCCTGCATACAGCGATTCCTCATATTTATGCGATTACCGGGCGCAGATCGTTTCTCCCACGAAACTGGGGGACAAATGCCCGAAGTGCGGCAGCCAGCTTCGACCCGACGTCGTCTGGTTTGGCGAGGCGGTCGACATGCGGCCTGAGTACCTGGATGAACTGGTGAAATCTGCGAATGTCTTTATCGGAGTCGGAACGTCCGCACAAGTCTATCCGGCAGCAAGCCTGCTTCCGCTTTTCAAAAAGACAAATCAAAAATTCTTTATCGATCCGCATCCGGCGTATGATATGCTCGACGGTTTCGAAGTTCTAAAAGGGACTGCAAGCGGGCAGCTCCCCCGTTTAGTAGTCAGGCTTTTGAGCGAAGACGATGCGCGGTAAAAGCAGCCGGTCATGGTTATGCAACCGTCAGACCTCTTGGACGAGAAATCGCAGCGAGTTGAAATAGCCCGTAAGGAGGGTCGAGAGGGTATCCGTCTGCTTCCTGATGCCCTGCCCTCTATTTTCTTATCTTGACTTTCAAAAGTTTTTCCTTAAATTTCAGTTCAAGGAGACCGAAACTGATCGAGAATTGTTAGAGATTAACAAGGTAATTGGCACAACGATGTTCCCGGAATACGGGACATTAATTCCTCTCTAACAATGACAACCGAATTTCATCCGCGAGAGGAGATTCGGTTTTTTTTATTTCTGAAGTGATACCATGAACCTCACGTCAAGAATATCCACGACAGTGATTGCGCTTTGTGTCGGTGCCGCCGCGGCCATTGCAGGCGACACGTATGTCGCAAAGTATGCCGGTGAATTTATGGCGATCGGCGTTGGCGGAAGGGCGCTCGGGCTTGGCGGCGCATACGTTGCTCTCGCCAACGATGTCACAGCCGGCTATTGGAACCCTGCCGGGCTTGCCCGCATCAACTATCCTGAATTCTCTTTGATGCACGACGAGCAGTTCGGGAGTCTTGAAAATTACGATTACGCCGCGGTGGCATTCCCCTACGGGTCGAACGATACCACCGCCTCAACCGTCGCCGACGAGGATGGGACGATGCGTCCGGTCGTAAATTACAAGGCTGCTGCATTCGGCATCAGCGTCATGCGTCTCGGCATCGACGGCATACCCGACACGCGCGCTTTGGATACCAACGGAGATGGAGTGTTCAACGACCTTGACGGAAGACCCGATTATTCCCAGGTTACGTTCTTCAATTCCGCAGATTGGGCGGTCTATTTCTCGTACGCAAAACAGTATTCGGAACATCTTTTCTACGGGGCGAACCTCAAGCTGATCCGTCGCGACATCGGGGATTATCATGCCACGGGTATCGGGTTTGACCTCGGCGGAATTTATCAGCCGACAGAAAATTTTTCTCTGGGAGCGAATTTTCAGGATATTACGACCACGCTCATTGCCTGGAACACCGGCACAAACGAGCTTATTTCACCGACGCTCAAAGTCGGCGGAGCGTATCTTTTTGAAGTCTTCGGCGGGCGCCTTGGCCCTTCGATCGATGCCGACATCATGTTTGAAGGGAGAAAGTATTCCGCGACCGCGTATCTCGGTCCGGTCAGCTTCGATCCGCACGGCGGGGTAGAGTTCGACTATAAGAAGACCGTTGCCCTACGCGTCGGTATGGACGAGACGAAGAATTTGACGCTCGGCGCCGGCGTCCATCTTCGCAAACTCGACATAGATTATGCCTTCGCTAAATTCAACGGTGAAGACCAGCTCGGAAATTCACACCGCATCTCGCTCCGTCTAATTATTCAGGAAGACAAGTATCGGCGAGGGGCTGAGTGACCGGACGATTGAGATCCGCGACTGACGGTCTCGAGTACATCGGTCTCTTCATTGTCATTACGCTTGCCTCCATCTTCCTTTATTCATGCTCGTCTCCCCGTGAAGCCGCACTCGTCCGCCCGTTGGCTCACTCCGACCGCCCCCCGGCCCACACCGAGAAATCGATCGCTCCCGCCGGGTGGACTTCGGTGCCGGATGGAGGAAGATTCTCGTCCGCAGATTTTTTTCTCGTCAAGAATGACGGCGGCGCCTCGATGATACTTACGGAACTGAGACCGGCGGTTTCGGCAAAAACGGCATTGTCGGTGGAGGATATTTGCATGCTTGGAAATATCTCGATGCAGAACAAACTTGGAACCGACGGCAGCGATCGGCGAATTCTGCGCCCTCCTTCGGCGATCGGCGATGGGAGGGAATTCTGCGTTTACGTCTATTCCGAGAATTCACTTCTCCGGCGTGTCGTGGTATTCCGGTCCAAATCAAAAATCTACGAACTGGAATTATGTCAGGACAGCGAAGCTCAAGCCATGTCGTCCGTGGTTGACGCTCAAATGGCGTTTATCAGATCAGTGATAAGGGCAGAATGAGGAGTTAAGGTATAATCCACCTTGAAAATCCAACAAGGAAGTGCTGGGTGTTGGGCAAGGTGGTGATTTGAACTGGAGTTGCTCTACTTTGTTTTCAGGATGAAGACACCATTCCATTCATCGGGCGGAGGAGAGTCGAGATAAACCTGGGACCGTTCGATGTACAACGAAGAGGGCGTATCGGTCGGGTCGATGGCGAGGGCTGCGTTAAACTTCTTGATCGCTTCCGTGAACTGCTTGCGCCTGTACAATTCGAGTCCGGTGAGATATTGTTCGACTGCTGAAAGCTTTGTTTGGGGCACGCCGTTTTCCTTCTTCCCGAGAAGTTCGAACACCTTGATCGGCATCGTCTTTCCTTTTACGACAAGCAGGTCCAATTCACGGAAGGCAAAAAAGTCTTTCACCAATTCCTGCGTTCGTTCGCTCGCCATGATGTAGGTTCCGTACTCTTTGTTTGCCCCTTCAAGCCTCGACCCGAGGTTGACGCTGTCGCCGATGACCGTATAATCGAATTTCCCAAATCCGCCCATGTTGCCGACGACCATTTGCCCGGTATTCAGGCCGATGCGGACGTGGACGTCAGGTTTTCCTTCGGATCTCCATTTTGCTCTGATGTCGACCAACTTTTCCTGCATCTCCAGCGCTGCGTTGCAAGCATGAAGCGCATTATTATCGAGTTCAACAGGCGCTCCCCAGAACGCCATGACGGCGTCCCCTTCGTATTTGTCGAGTGTGCCGTCATGCTTGAAAACAATTTCCGTCATCGCGCTCAGGTATTCGTTCAGGACAAGCACAAGTTCTTCCGGCGGTAATTTTTCCGAGAATGTGGTAAATCCTGCGATATCGCTGAAGAAAACGGTGAGTTCTTTTCGTTCGCCGCCGAGCTTTAACTTTTCTGGATGGGCGATCAATTCGTTGACGACGTGGGGGTTCAGGTATTGGCTGAACATCCCCTTGATCATCACTTTTTGTTTCCGTTCCGTGAGGTACTGATAGACGGCACTGCCGACATAATTTGCGAAAACGGCAGCAATCGGCGGAACGACAGGGATGAGAAGATTATGCATCGCAAACGCGTAATCTGCCAGCGAAAGAATCGCGTACACCTCGCCGCCGATAAACAGCAGCGCGATGACTTCGAAAATGAATTCTCTTTTCGACTTGATTTGTTTTAGTGCAGAGACGGCGAGAAAACTAACGAGAGAAAGCGCGAGCGTGTACAATAATTCGACCCACAGAGCAGGCCGGACGATGAAGTTCCGGTGAATCAGCGTTTGCAGCGCATTGGCATGAATCTCGACGCCGTACATCAAATTATTGTCGGGATTGCCGGCAGGGGCGATCGAAACGGGGAAAATATCTTTCGATTCCGGAAAGGTAGGACCGATCAGGACGATCTTGCCCTTGAAAATTCCCGACTGAAGAAGTCCGTAATCGGGGTCGTCGAATGTGTTGATCTGTGTGTGAAGCCTGGCCTCTTCGTTCGTGGTAAACGTTTTGTCGTCAAGAATGTCTGCGATGTCGAAATGCTTATAAGTCTTTTCAGCAAGACCGTGATAATTGATAAGGATGGAGGCATCGTCAAATTTTGGAATTCGCCGGTCTCCGAGAACGAAGAATTTTCCCTCATCCTTGCACACCGCTGTCGAGGGAAGGCCTAAGTACTTATTCATCAAGGCGAAAGCGAAGGTCGGAAGGTATGTTTCTTCTCCCGGGTCTTTCGCGAGCGCCTTATAGCGGCGGTAGAGTCCATCTTCGTCGTTCGGGACGTAGACGACACCGACCGAACTGTCCGCCGAATAAAAAATACTGTGGTAATTCTCGTTCGTTCGCTTGATCGATACGCTTTCGTTACGGATTTCAGTTTTTCCGGCGACGACGACGTTGCGGTATTTCTCTATGGCGTCGCGAAGTTCGATGTCATGTTGCGGGCCGTGGCTGTCGGGGTCTTCAAACGAAAAGTCGATTCCGATCGCGCGGACGCCGGCCCTGTTAAGGTTGTTGATCGCACGGGCGTAATAACTTCGGGGAAAAGGGAAATGCTCAGGGACTGTCGCGTCGGATTTGTCCGAAACTGTCACGATGACGACGTCGAGTGAGTCCTCGGAGAAGGGGAGAGGGCCCCGTTTGGCGAACGATTTGTCGATGAAGGAGAGCTTGAGCCGGTCGAAGAAGTGGAATTCGAATACCGCATCCTGGACAAAAACCATCACCAGCAGCGCGATACCGACGCTGAGAGAGACCCGAATAAGCCAAGGCATCAATTTGTTTAGAAACGGCCTGGCCATAGTATGTTAGAAATTGATGCGGTAAATCAGGCTGACGTATGAATCGTTCTTCACACCTGAATTGATGATGTACTGATAGTCGAAGGCCGCGGTCTGGTTGTGCGCAATGGCATAGAGCAATCCGATCTCCAGCACGGTGCGTTTAAAATCTCCGAACGTCGGCGCAATTGTGCCTGACAGTTTTAACACGTCTCCATAAATTTTGTATCGGCCGTTGAGTGTAATGGTCGAATAGTTGAGCGAAGTCGATGAGATCAGCGTCTTTGTCGCCGGGGGTATGCTGGTCGAATCTACGACAGACGTGACCAACGGTATGGTGTTCAGGCTCATCGTGTACCCGATGGATGACTCGAGAGGAAACGTATGGACGGTGTTGATCAAGAGGAATGCATTGAAGCCCTTGACGTTTTGCCTGTTCGCAGTGTTGTCCATTTTGCTGGAATAGTCGAGACTCAACGTCGCATTGTGCCTTCCCCAGTATGAAAAATCGTACGTCGATTGCGCGAAATAATGATTCGTCTTATCGTTAATTGCGCGATCTGCGACAATCAGATTCGTATCGAGCGGGTCGATGGGGTTGCTGTTGGTGTTGTTTCCGTATCCGATCGTAATGTTCGGCATGTTCGATGTCGGATAATATGATACCGAGGTATTAAACGTTGCGTACGTTGTCGTGAGCGCAACCTCCTCACCATTTGACGTCAGGATCGTGTCCTGCCCGCCGGTATTGTTCTGCAAACGCTCGTAGCTAGCGGTCAGGAAAACGCTGTTGCCTACCAACCGCAGTCTGTCAAAAACATTGAAGCCCTTGACGTCCTTCCTCAATGCCGACGTCCCTTCAGAGGAATAATCCGCGCCGTGGTAGATGTACGTCCCCTTGAGATAGTTTCCAAAGTAGTTCAGTGCGAGCCCGGTTTCATACACTAACGCCGACAAGCCGGGTGGGAGAGGTACAAGATTCTCATTTAGGGTAATGACTTTCGAAAGATATTTTGTCCCATATTTTTTCAAAAGACTTTTCGTGCTGCTGTCCAATTGAGAAGTATCGATGCTTGCGTCGGTAAATACGGGCGCCGAGATATCGACGTTGTTCAAACTGTAGGACGCCTGTCCCGTAAATTCAAAATGATGGTTGTCAAACGCGACGACAAGGTCGCTTCCGGCCACAACATTCTCCTGCGGTTTTACAAGAGTGTCCGCCGCGCCGTATTGATCCTTCGATTTCAAATAGGTGAAGCCGAGCTGAAAGTTTTCGCCGCTGCCGAAGCTTGGGCGGACAGCTGTCAAATTTCGCTTCAATGTCGGCGTAACGATCTGCTGGCTTGAATCGACGTCGACACCCCGGATGACTTCACCGCTGGCATAATCCAAGTTGAATGCGCCGAGGTCCAGGCCTGCCGTAATTCCGCGTATGCGTTTGCCGTCCATCACTGCCGATGGGGCGAACCGGGGGTACGCATCGCCGAATCCCAAGCTCGCAAATTTTGCGTCGAATCCGAGAAAATATCGGTTTTGCGGCTGACGGGTAGGGTCTTCTTCCGATGTGAGATAAAGATTGCCCGTCGTCTTCAAAATCCCGTACGATGCGATCGCGTTTGCGAGCAATCGCCTGTACGGCGTGACATCTCCTTTGATGTCTTCATTGCGTCCTTCTGCTTGTGCGTTTCCGGAATATTGGATTTGATCCTCCAAAGCTTCCGCCTGCCCGGCCGTGAGAAGTGTAAATGTCCGTTCTATCGAATGGTAGGCGGCGCCGGTTGTATCATACACATCCACGCGTAGCGTATGAACGCCGTTCGACAATTTCCTTGGAAGGGCGTCCGGAGACACGATCGTCAGGTCGCCTGCGATAACTTCCATCGGAGTCAGATTGATGTTGTCTACAAATATTTTCGTTCTTCTCCTGTCCACCTCGTTTGGTGCGTACACGAAAGAAACGGAAATATATACATCCTCCGGCAGAAGTTTTTCTGATTTATCCGGGCTGAGGAACAGAATCTCCTGATCCCTCTGCGATTTCCCTGCCACCGGAATTCGCGTCGGCGTTGCCTGCGGGTTTGAAAAAGGATAAGTTTCGGAAGCACCGGTAGTCGTTTGCGCGATCACATACACTTCCATGAACGGCGGTGCCACATCGTCCTCGGATATCGTTACTGCCGCCGTGTCGCTGGAGATCACCATCTCAAGTATCCGAAACTCTGTCTGGCCGAATTGGCGGTAATACAATACCACTCGGGCAAGTTCAGTCGATTTTGCCAATTCTACTGCGACGCGCAGCGGCGCCCCTTCTTTCGCTTGGCCGTAGTGGATCGCCCGGATATAGGTGTTGATCTGAGCGTGAGCTGCGGGCGCGATGAGAATGATCAGCGCAGCAATAATGCCAGTTAGGAATTTCGGGGACGATTTCCTCTGGAGAAAATCCATGGCAGACCGGGGAATTGTGAACGATTAAAGGCAATAATAAAAAACCGCCTGCAATCTAAAAAATGGAGCCGATAATTGCAAGCGGTTTTTCTATCGTTATGTATCAGCGATCAGTAGTCGATGATCATAGTCTTTGCGTTTCCATTCGGGTCCGAGAACTGAAGCCGTAACTCGTTTGAGGTCGACGACTGGACCGGGATGACGATCGGATTCGACTGGGGGTCGTTCGGCGGATAGGTCAAATTGATTCCCGTTTTTGTCCGGAAAATTACGTAGACGTGCATCGAGGGACTAACGACGTCGGCGCCCGGGACTGCAAACGATACCTTGTTGCCGGACAGCGTCGCTTGCACCTCTTTAAATGTGGTCATTGAGGAATTCTTATACGCAAGTGCAAAATATGCGACGATTGATTTCAACGTATCGACGGGAACGGATGTTTGGACAAGCTCTACCGTAACGTTGAAATCCTGTGCTTCGGTCACGACCGGTGCGGACACGGCAAATCCAACCGAAAAATTGCCGGTCGAGGAGGTGCCGTTGTTTGAGGTCCCTCCGCCTCCTCCGCCGTTGCCGGTTGCACCCTGTAGTTTCTGCAATTGCTCCGGCGTGGTTTTCTTTACCTCGATCTTTCCGTTGGCATACGAGTAAGCAGTTTGTCCGGGTGTGACGTTAACAGACTGGTTTGAAACGTTGTTCGTGAAGAGGACGATACCGGCGCCGAGAATCAGCACATCGGTGCTGTCCTGTCCGTCGATGAGCATGCCCTGTGTTCCGCGAATCGAAGCGACGGATGTCGGGGTCGAGAATTCAAATTTTTCGTTCTCTCTTTTCTTTACGTCAAATGTCAGTTCGCCCCGTTCGAGGTTGACGTTCTTCGAAAATTCCTTATTTGCCGTCAGCTCTGCGCGTATGGTGATTTGAGAATTTTCCTGAAGGCGGAGGATCGAGTTTTCGATGAACTTAATGACGACGAAGGAATTTGCGCCCGTTCTTACCTGGTCGCCCGATAACAGCGGCGTTGCGGGAGCGGCTTTCGTCCATGTTTTTCCATCTTTCAGATATTCGACTGTCCCTACCGGTTTGTAGATAAGAGCGACCGGCTTGTCTGGATCGTACGCCGGTGCGGAAACCGCAATGCCGATTGGCGAAATCATGCACACCAGCAAAAGAATGAACAAGGTCCTCATGTGATCTCTCCAAAAAGTCAGTTCGCTGTTAGTTTTGAAATCGGATCGATTTGATTTTGTTCTTGTTCTGGTTCAAGATCAATTGGAGTTCCTGTGCCGTGAGCGTTACACCGTTCAACGTCATGTGGGAACTGTCCAGCACAAGTTTTTGATCCTGAACCAGGTTCATAATGTCCTGGAAAGTTCCACCACTCAATGCTGTCGTCAGGAGATTTAGCACTAACTGTCCCTGCGGGTCGGAAATCCTGAACAACCGTATCGTCCTCAGCGGATCGATGTTGTAACCGAATGCCGTTCGTAACCCGTCGAGCACAACAACATACGTTTTTCCCCGCTCGAGCGGGCGAGGCCCTCTCAGAACAGACACTCCGGGCCCGCCAACCGGCGCTTGTGGATACGTCAGGATGGTAAGGTTGCCGGAAAGCTGACGGTCGATCTGAACCTGAAAATACGGATCCGACGCTGTGATGGCGTCTTCGAGCGACTGCTGCTCCGGTCTTTTTTCATAAACTGTAAGCATCACTCCACGAGTATCATATGCCCATTGGAATTGCGGGAACGGGGATGGATATTCAACTCCGTTGTCGGGCGGCTGAAGCAATGTGGCGTTCGTCGGATTTGTGATGGTCACTTGAATTTGCGAAGAAGGCAAAATTTGAACGGTGCTATTCGTGTCCCGAGCAGGATTTCCTATCTTGACAACTTGCATAGCAATATCTACCTCATACCTCCCTGAAGGAACTTTTCCGCCGCTTGCTGGGTCAGAGATCTTGTTCTTTAAGAGAGTCTTCTCAGCTTCGTCGACTGTGAATGAAAAATTGAATTCTTTACTTGCCGCATCCGTGCTTCGGAACACCCGTCCTCCGGGCGGCACACTGAACGGCGTTAGGGTCCGGGGATCACTACCAGAAAGGAATAACGACTTCTTAATCCCATCTTCATCAAGAGTGACGTAAGCCTTCATCTGCATGTTAACCCAAATAACTTCTCGTTTCGGATTATTGATGGTGAGCGAGAAGCTCGTTGTCGGAACGTCCTTAATCGTTTCCGAAAGCGGGTCAACGAGGGATGTTGCGTTGACGATATCCGCATCTATGTAGACGGCATGAGCGGTAAACTGAGCATTGGCAAATCGAATCCAGAGCGTAGTAGCTGCAAACATTAGAAAGATGTTCCTGCTGTAAGCTCTCATGAGACAAGTCTCCTCTTAGTGATCCGGATTGTGTATTAATATTATGCCTAATCTACGTCAATTCTACCATTGCGTACTGTGTTGAGAGTCACCAGCCGGAACGGCTAAAATCCGGCGATATCGTTGTAAATCACGAAAACCATGAAGGTCAGAAGAAGCAGAACGCCGGCCTGCTGCACCGTTTGCTGTACCTTGTGTGGAATCGGTTTCCCGAAGATTCCCTCGTAGACGAGCATCATCAAGTGACCGCCGTCGAGGGCGGGAAAAGGAAGAATGTTCATCACCGCAAGACTAATACTGAGGAGCGCCATGAATCCGAGGAAGCTCATGATCCCAACCTCAGCGGTCCGGGTGGCCATCTGAGCAATTTTTACGGGACCGGCGACCGATTTCGAGAACGATGCCTTGCCGACAATAATGTGCCAGATCGAACTGATGAATAACTTAGTCGCTCCGTAAACATCGTCTATCCCTCGAGGGAGCGATTCGAATATCCCATAACGCTGGTGAACGATCGGCCCGACATATCGGCTCTCAATGCTTATTCCGATCATTCCTTCTGACGTCGGCGTTATAGCCGTCTTGACGACCTTGCTGCCGCGCCGAATTTCAAAATCGATTTTCCTCCCGGCATTGGCTTTGATGATATGGGTGACCTGGAACTGGTTGATCACTTTTTGATGATCGATGGAGAGAAGTACATCTTCAGGAACGAGTCCGGCGGCCTCCGCAGGTTTATTCTTCAGGACGTCGCCAACGACTGCCTCGGTAAAATTAGGAAGAAATCCGAACGCGGCGTCGGAGATATCGGGCACCAGGGTGTGCGGTACCGCGATGGTCGTCGCAGCGCCGTTTCTATCGATATCGATGCTGAGATCGTCCCCGACGAAATCGACATACATCGCCGATTGAATCGCGTCCCAGTGAACGATCTTCTCGCCGTTGACGGCAAGAATCTTGTCGCCTTCCTTGAAACCGGTTTTTTCGGCCGCGCTGTTTGGAACGATGTACCCGATTTCGGTCGTCTGACGAAAATTTCCGCCGTTGACAAAGTTGATGCCCCAGAATATCGCGATCGCAAGGAGAATATTCATCATGACCCCTGCAGAAATAACGATCATCCGCTGCCAGATGGGTTTCGAGCGGAATTCCCACGGCTGGGGTTCGTGGTTGACAAATTCGGTATCGAAGCTTTCATCGATCATTCCGGCTATCTTCACGTAGCCGCCGATGGGAACCCACGAAACGCAATAGTCCGTTTCGCCGATCTGCTTGCCGAAAGCGCGGGGCGGGAAACCGATCGAGAATCGATCGACGCGCATCCTGCATGCTTTTGCGGCAATGAAATGTCCCAGTTCGTGTATGAATACCAGGACGCCGATCGTAACAAGAAAATAGAATACAGTAGTGAGAAATTCCATTGCCCTGAGAACCTTCAGTTGCTGTTGGTAAACAAATAATTCATCAAATGTCCGCCGCGATCAATTGCAGATACTCTCGGCAAATTTACGGGCCGACGCATCCGCCGCGATGATATCGTCGAGAACCGGATGCGGCGTCGACGAATGGTGTTCCATCGTGCGGCAAATCGTTTCAGGTATTTGCAGGAAAGAAATCTTCCCCTCCAGGAAACGCTTGACTGCAATTTCATTTGCGGCGTTCAATGCCGCCGGCATGGTTCCGCCCGCATTCAGCGCATCGTACGCGAGACGTAAACATTTGAAACGCTCGTAATCCGGCGGAAAAAAAGTCATCTCCCGTAATTTTGGGAAATCGACGCGTGCAAAATTCGATTTTTCGCGTTCAGGGTACGTGAGAGCATACTGGATCGGCAATTTCATGTCGGGCATGCCGAGCTGTGCCTTCACAGATCCGTCGATAAATTCCACCATCGAATGGATGATCGATTGGGGATGGATCACAACGTCAATCCTATCGGGGGGAATACCGAAGAGCCAATGCGCTTCGATCACCTCCAGTCCTTTGTTCATCATCGTCGCCGAATCGATCGTGACCTTGTTGCCCATCTTCCAGTTCGGATGGTTCAGCGCCTGTTCGACCGACACTTTTTTCAGCATTTCCTTCGGTGCGTTAAGAAACGGTCCGCCGGATGCGGTGAGAATAATTTTGCCGACAGACGAGCTCGATTCGCCGGCGAGGCATTGGAAGATCGCAGAATGTTCACTGTCGACGGGGATGAGAGTCCCCCCCAATTCTTTCACCAGACTCATGATGATCTCGCCGGCGACGACGAGGGTTTCTTTATTGGCGAGAGCGATCTTTTTCTTCGCCTTGATCGCTGCGACCGTCGGCTCTAGTCCGGCGAAACCGACGAGCGAGCTAATGACGACATCCACATCGCTCCGCTGGACAATTTCGAGCAGTCCCTCTTCGCCGGCAAGCACTTCGGTCGATCCGTCGAAACGATTCTTGCATTCCTCGGCCGATTTCCTGTCCAGCACGACGACGCCTTTCGGGCGGAACCGTCGGACTTGATCGCACAGGGCGTCAATGTTCTTGTTGACGGTGAGATAGGAAACGTTAAACTGGTCTGGAAAGTTGGCGATAACTTCTAGGCTATTCTTGCCGATGGAACCCGTTGAGCCAAGGATAGCGATGTTTTTGTGCCGGGAGTGCAATGAAAAAGCCATTTTATTCTTCCAAAAATGTAACTAAATGTTGAGTGTAAGTCAAGATAACGCCGAAAAGCCGCCGCGCACCTTGTTCCTCAGCGGACTGCGTCGAAATATTTGTTGCTCTTTATAGACTGGGTTTCCGATTGCTTCTCAAATCGTAACACTTCCTGATTTTGCGTTGCATTTCAAAGCAGTTTCGATTATATTTACGACTCAAATTAGATTAATACCAATATTCCGCAGCAAGGAGTTTGTTAGGTTATGCCAATAATGACCAGAATGCGCGACAATATGCCGGTGGTTCTCATCGCGCTGTTAATATTATTCGTCGTCATGATCGTGTTCGAATGGGGGATGGATTATCTTGGGATCAGGTCCAGCCGCCATGACTATGTAGGTGTCATCGACGGAAAGAAAATCACCTACCAAGAGTTCTCGGATTTGGTGAAACGGGGTGTGGACGGCCAAAAGAAACAATCTGGCCAGGATCCGGACGACGAAATGATGAAGCAGATTCGTGAACAGATATGGAACAGTCTGGTTGCCTCCACGCTTGTCGATAAAGAGACGCAGCGGGCAGGCGTAACAGTCTCGGACCAAGAACTCGTTGATTGGGTGAAAGGGGAGAATCCCCCGTCGTTTTTAATGAGCCAGTTCGAAGATTCGACCGGAAAGTTCAACAGAGCTGCCTACGACCAAACGATCAATGACCCGAAGAACAAGGAGATCATGATTCAGGTTGAAACCGGTCTCAGGCAGCAGCGGTTATCCGAAAAAATGCAAAGTCTTATTTTTGCCACCGTTCGCATTACACCCGGTGAAATTGAAGAGCGATTTGAAGACCAAAACACAAAGCTCGAAGCGCAGTATGCATTGTTCGATCCGAACAAGTTCATCTCGGACAGCGCAGCTTCGGTGACAGACGATGACCTGAAGAAGTACTACAACGAGAACCAGGAAGAATTCAGCGCGAAAGCAACTCGCAAGTTGAAGTACGTCTTATTCAGCGATCAGCCTTCTGCAAAGGATTCGGAGGGCGTGCTTGGAGACGCGAACACCATTATTCAGCGGACAAAAGCAGGGATCGATTTCTTTGACCTTCAAAAGGCATACATGGAAGCGCCCTCGGCTCCGGCCTTTTTCAAGCATGGAGAATTGTCGCGTGAAAAAGAGGAAGCCGTATTCGGAGCAGCGATCGGCGAGGTCGTTGGACCGGTAAATGATTATACCGGTTACCATGTGATAAAAATTCTCGACGAAAGAAACGGCACCGACGTATTCGTCCGCGCGAGGCACATCCTTCTGAGCAATACTGGCGGCGACGAAGCTGCGGTCATGAAGAAGGCGAACGAACTCATTGCGCGTGCCCGCAAAGGGGAGGATTTTGCAGGCCTTGCGAAGCAGTATTCGACCGAGCCGAATGCGGCGACAACCGGCGGCGATCTTGGATGGTTTGGCAAAGGGAGAATGGTAAAGCCGTTCGAGGACGTGGCATTGAAAGGGAAACCCGGCCAAATCCTCGGTCCTGTGAAAACGCAATTCGGAATTCACATCATCAAGATCGAAGGCCGAGACAGCCGTGAAGTGAAGATTGCAGATATTGCGCTTCCCGTTAAAACAAGTTCTCAGACGAAGGACGACGTTTTTCAGCGCGCGCAGGACTTTGCCTACGTTGCGAAGGACGGCAAGTTTGAAAAGGATGCCGAGGGATTCGGCCTTCAGGTTCGGGAGACCCCGGCGTTCCAAAAAGGCGGGATGATCCCCGGCCTCGGCATGAACGAATCGGTTTCAAAATTTGCTTTTGACAAAGATCTGGGAGATCTGAGTGAGGCTTACCAGGTGAACGGCGGCGTTGCAGTATTTAAGATCTCTGAAGTGAAGAAAGACGGCGTGCGGCCGTTTGATGAGGTGAAGAGTCTTCTTCAACCGCGCGTGCTGCGCAAAAAGAAAATGGCGATGCTGAAGACTGTCGTTGAAAAAATTCGTACTTCTCTGAACGACTCGGGCGACCTCACGGCGTTGCCGGCTTCCGACGGCCGCATCAGCGTTCAATCGACGGGCGTGTTCTCTCCCGCGGGAGCCATCCCGACCATCGGACGGGACAATACATTCCTCGGTGCGGCAATGGGATTGCCCGTCAACAAGATCTCGCAGCCTATCGAAGGGGAGAGAGGATGCTATCTCATAAAGCTCCTCAGCAAGACTCCGTTCGATACTTCCAGCTTCAACGCGCAAAAAAATATCCTTGCAGCCCAGATGCTGCAGGAGAAGAAACAGCGCGTTGTGAACAATTGGCTTGAGAAACTGAAAGCAAAGTCGGACATTGAGGACTTGCGCGATACGTTCTACCGGTAGAAGGGAAGCAATACCGGACCCAAGCCCCGCGAAAGTGCTCCTGGCGACCAGTTTTTTTTTCTGATTGATGCGGAATGATATGATAGAGTATCATTCCGCATCATAGTTTTATCCCCCCATCATCAGACTGGAAGATAAATGTTTCTCCACGTTTTCTCCATTCTCGGCGCTCGATGGTAGTGTCCTAATTTGAATAATGAGTACCATAAAATGATCCCAGAATGACATTGATGGGATTGGAGGGCTTAAGAATGATGAAGGCACCAAAAACTATATGTCATTCCGAGCGAAGCGAGGAATCTATACGGTAAGAAAGATTCTCCCGAAGGGATGCCTTCGGCATTCACTCCGCTTCGCTCCGTTCAGAATGACATTCCTCAGGCTTTTTACATGTCCATTCAAATTAAAAAAGTATCCGCTCGATACTGATTCAGTTTTTGATTTTGGCCGGCAAATTTTTAGATTAAGGTCGGCCTTGTATCACTGTACATTTCTTGCAGAAAGCGCCGTTGAACCTAAACATATCATTTGCGAATGGTGCGAAAATTCAAACGATTTCTCTATGTGAGCTTTGCTCTCGCTGTCCTCCTCTTCTTCGGCCTGGAGTATTTCATGAAGACGTCGCTCGGCGAGGTGGGCAGCTTTACCGGTTTGCTGTCACATGACCATGAAGTCGTTGTCGTAATGCAGGACATCCTGATGTCGCTCCAGCGGGTTGAAATGGACCGGCGAGACTACATCAAGACACGAAACCCGGATATCATTCAGCACTATAACTCCGAGGTGAAGTCCGTCCAGCAATCTCTCCTCTATTTGAAGCAGCTGAATGTGAGCGTTGGGTACAGGGACGATTTTCTCGATTCCCTCCAGTCGTCCGTCAATGACAGGATCGACATTCTCAAATCCTCGATCGCCTTGGCGATGGGAAACGACTCGTCCGATTCCGCACAGTCCGTTCTTACCGGCAAGGGAAAGGAACTAATGGATTCGATCCGCGGCACAATTCTTGAACTCATAAAGGAAAGAAGGACGTCGCGCGATGACAACAGCCGTGCGTTGGACAAAGTCGTCGCCGACATCGATACTATCTATGAGATTTCATTATTCGTTATCGTCCTGTATGGATGCGGTCTTGCCGCGGCGACCCATTTGTATTCCAGGAAACTGAGCATCAATGAAGATGGGTTGCGGCGTGAGCTCTTTCTGGCGAGGCAGCAGGTTCAGCATGCAACGTCCCGTTACCAGGATTTGAAGTTAGAATTGAAGGACAAGATTAGGCCCTCCGAAGGGGAACAGAAAGAAGAACCTTGAGTGCATTCCCTTTCTTGCGGGATGTCTGATTCCTGAAGGGAAAATCTTCGGCTGTCCACACGTTTGGAAGAACAAATCGAAAAGTACCTTCCGAGGCTCTACAATAAATATTTCACATCGTTGTTTTTTTGCGTATTTTGTGATGGCGGTTTATTAACACGAACTGTTCGACAGGTTTTCAATAACTCCTGCAGCGCGCGGTCAAATAATAATTGACTATGCCTTATGTCATCTTCATCTCCTCATCCTACAATTGAACACAGCGTTCGTATGGAAAGCACTCATAAGCGGTTGATCATCTTTTTAACGGGATTCATGGGGAGCGGGAAGAGTACGATCGGTCCTATCCTTGCCAACACTATTGGATACAATTTTGTCGACCTTGACCTCCTGATCGAACAAAAAAAGAAGCGGAAAATCGGCGATATTTTCAAAGAGGAGGGAGAAAAAGCGTTCCGGGAACTGGAACGGGTATTTCTCCGAGAGGTCGCCGAGACTCCGCGCTCGGTGATTTCGCTCGGCGGGGGGACAATAACGGATCAGGATTCGCTCGATCTGGTGAAGGATTCCGGAGTTCTGGTCTACCTCAAGGCCGACCCGGAGTACATCTATAAACGCTTGCGCACCAAGAGCGACCGACCGATGCTGCGAACCGCCGACGGTGAATTGATGGATGCGGAGCAGCTTCAGGTCCGTATCGACGAGCTTATGACGAAAAGAAAGGATTACTACGAGCAGGCGCATGTCATCATCCACACCGATGACAAGAAGATCGGAAATACCATTGACGAGCTGGTAAAAATACTACGGCATTATATCGATGATTAACTCCCGCTTCCGCACAGTCCATGTCGAGTTGGGAAAGCACAGTTATCCGATCTACATCGGTGCAGCAGTCCATTTGTCGCTCGGCTCTCTGTTCCGGCGTCACAACCTGCCGGGAACGGCGGTCATCATCACGGATAAGAACGTGGCTCCGCTCTATTTAAGGGTTGTGAAAGAAAGTCTCGCCGGCTCGGGCGTTGCAGTGCGTTCAATTGTCATCCCATCGGGCGAAAGAGAGAAGAGTCTTCGCCGCGCTGATGCTATATACTCAAAACTGCTTCGATGGAACATTGAGCGCCAATCGACGATCGTGGCATTGGGGGGAGGGGTGGTAGGCGACCTCGGCGGATTTATTGCATCGACCTACCAACGGGGAGTTCATTTAGTGCAGATCCCCACAACATTATTGGCTCAGGTGGATTCTTCGGTAGGCGGAAAGGTCGGAGTCAATCATGCCCTCGGAAAGAATATGGTCGGGACTTTTTATCAGCCCGACTTTGTCGCTGCCGATGTTGCAGCTCTTCAAACTCTTGCGCGGCGCGAGATCGTCTGCGGTCTCGGCGAGGTGATCAAGTACGGCATCATCATGAACCGCAAATTCTTTTCATACACACAGCGCCACATCGATGACCTAATTGCAAAAGACAACGGAGCGCTTCTCGAGATCGTTGCCGAATGCTGTGCGATGAAAGCGGACGTTGTTTCACGGGATGAACGGGAAAAGAACCTTCGCGCCATTTTGAATTTCGGGCACACCATCGGTCACGCCCTTGAACACGCCGGGGGTTATCGCTTGCTTAAACACGGGGAAGCGATCCTGCTCGGAATGGTCGCAGAAACATTTTGTGCTCTCCGCCTTGGAATGATCAATCCGGCAGACGCCGGACGCGTTGAGAACGCAGTTCTTTCAGTCCCCCTGCCTTCGATGCTCCGTCTCTCATTCTCCCCCTCAAAGCTCCTCTCAACAATGCGTGTTGACAAGAAGGTCCATGAAGGAAAAATCAGGCTCGTGCTTCCATTGTCAATCGGAAAAGTCGCGCTGCCAATTCCTGTGAAAGAGAACGTCATTCTCGATTCAATCGATTATCTTCAGGGATTCTTGAGATCACGAAATCTTTTATGATTTCTCTGATGATGCGGAGGCAGTTTCAGATAACAGAATAGTCCCGCCTCATTCCATCTTCTTCTATAGAGCCAATTCCTCCAATTCCCTGAATAATTGCGGAACGAATGCAAGGTGCTCCGGCTTCATTAAAGCGCTTCGCAATATCGTCATTGTTTCGCGGTCGGCGTCAACCCGCGCGTGAAGCTGCTTTGCTTGTTTGGAATTGACGTGGAGAAGTGCAAGGAATAATGGATTGAAAGAACGGTGCATCGCGTCCGAAAATATTTTATCCGAACATTGCGAGATGAGTGTGGCGGAAAGCGGAACCGTACCGGGAAAATAGGTCACGATATCGAGCTCCGGTTTCACGAATTCGATCAGCAATTTACTCGAAGCGATCATTCTCGAAAACTCGAGGGCGGCCTTCCTCGTTTTGGTCAGGATGGCTCCCAGCCCGGCTTCAGGGAGGAGCGGGATGCATTTCAGGGTGAACCAGAGTGCGGCTGCTGAAGCGCCCGGACGGGAGCATTCGAGGCTGATCTCTCCGAGATGCAAATCCTTCGATGTGAAGTAGGTGTACGGCGAATCGTGTTTGTAGAATCTTCCGACTGACGGATCAGTAAAGAGAACGCAGCCGCACCCGTACGGCTGCAGTCCATGCTTGTGCGGGTCGACAACGATGCTGTCGCACTCTGAAAGGCTGAGGAAGGGGGCGGTGTTGATGATCGGAGCCTGCTGTTGTGCAAGCAGCATATAGAATCCGCCGTACGCGGCATCGGCGTGAACACGGACTCCATAGCGCCGGCAGAGGGGAATGATCTTTTCGAGGGGATCCAGCGCTCCCAGCGAGGTCGTGCCGATCGTTGCTACGACTGTTCCTACCGTTCCTTTCTTTATCACCTCTTCGAGAGCGCTGCATTCCATTCTGCCAAATGCATCGGACGGAATTTCGACTGCTGCCGCGCTTATGACTTCGCACATCCGTTTGTGCGTATAGTGTGCCGAAGCCGAAAATGCAATTCCTTTGTCGGGATGCAGAGATCGCGCGATCCAGAGAGCTTCGAGGTTTGCGATGGTGCCGCTGGAGGTGAGATGCCCAAGATGATTCCGGTAGCCGAACATACGGGCAAGATCCGCGACCACCTCGACTTCCATTTTTCCTGTCACCGGTCCGCCGTCCAAAGCATGATTGTTGGGGTTGATTTTCATGACCGCCTCATATACCGCTGTTGCGATGGGATGCGGCGGTTTTAACATCTGTCCGGCGTAGCGGCGATGGAAGAACGGAAAATTTGCCTTCATGCGTTCGGCGAATTCTTCTGCAACTTTGTCGATGAGCGCGGGGTCCACCTTCAGAGTATCGTCCTCACCGAAGGCCTCCCAACCTGCTTCCCAGTCGTTTTCCCAAACAGATAGACGCTCGGCCAACCCTAGATATTTTGACGGTCCCATAGTAGATTATTTTTATTTGAAATATACTTTGTCAAGAGTCGCGATGCAAGGGGGTCAATAAAACCAAGGGTTGCGAACTTCATCTCATAAGGCACTTTAGACGGCCATCGAATTTACTATTATTTAATAGGTGGGTAACACTCCGATAACGGCAACTTACTACTATGTAGCCACGTAAAAAAGGAAAGACAGGAAGGAGGCGATTATGAAAATAGCATATTTTAATGCAAGCCTAAAGGTTGGTCAGGATGGCGTGACGCGATGCGTTTATAAAATGATCGAAGGCGGTGTTGACCGGGGACACCAGGCGATCGCAATTACATGTACTCCGCCGATCGGCGAATCTCAAATACCCATCCATAGCGTTCCATCGGTTGTCCTGCCACTCCAGAAAAATTATCGCATCGCTCTTCCCGGGTATCAGTCGTTTGCGAAGTACCTGCAGGAATTTCAGCCGGACATACTTCATATCAACAGCCCCTGCACTCTTGGTTTTGCAGCAGTCAAATACGCGCGGCATTTCGGAATTCCGGTGATCGCGACATACCACACGCATTTCCCGACGTATCCGCGTTACTACAATCTTACAAGCCTGGAAGACCTTGCGTGGCGAATACTGCGCCGGCTTTATAATAATGTTGATCGCACGCTCGTACCCACGACGCCGATCTTGCAGGAACTCCGCGATCACGGGGTGGAGAGGCTTGAATATCTTCCGAACGGAGTCGACACCGCAATTTTTAGTCCGTTGTATCGCTCCAACGAATGGCGGCAGAAGTTCGGAGATGGAAAGAAACCGATCATCCTCTTTGTCAGCAGGCTCGTGTGGGAAAAGGATTTGCGCATTTTGGCCCAGACGTACCATGAGCTCCGCTCGAAGCGAAGCGACTTTGAGATGGTGATCGTCGGTGACGGACATGCCCGCCAGGAGTTGGAAACGATGATGCCGGGCGCACATTTTCTTGGATACCAATCAGGAAAGACGCTCACGGAAAGTTTTGCATCGGCGGATATTTTTGTCTTTCCGTCGACGACAGAAACGTTTGGGCTCGTAACGCTCGAAGCGATGGCCTCCGGCCTCGCTCCTGTTGCGGCAAAGGTCGGGGGAGCCATGGAGATTATCCAGGAAGGAAGTTCTGGATTGTTTGCAGAACCTCTGAGCAGCCCTGACCTGACAAAGAAAGTTGAATGGCTACTCGACAATCCAAATCACAGAAAGGTCATCGCAGACCATGCACTCGCTCGTGCACAAGAGTATCGGTGGGGACGAATTCTCGACCAGCTATTTGAGAGTTACAAGCAAGTTATCGAGGAATTCCGCCTCCGACGTTTCCCGCGCGCAGCCTGAGACACGATTCGCCGGGAAGGTGTTCCATCATGAGGACTCGTTGGCAGCAACGAAACCGGCAGGCGCTTCATTTACCATCGCTCATCTCTCCGACCCTCATCTCAGCAGACAGTATTACCGCGAACATATCAAGTCGTTCAAAATTCTGCTCAGAACGATCCTCGACCACGGCTGCGACCATCTTGTCATTACCGGAGATATTGTGAGTACCGGCGACCCGAACGATTATTATCTTGCGCGGACGATCCTTACGACATTCGGTTTGATGGACAGCAAGAAACTTACCATCGTTCCCGGTAATCACGACGTCTTCGGCGGGCCGCATCGTGCCGTGGACGTTCTCAGTTTCCCGCGGTACATCCGGACGGTAGACTACCACCGACGCCTTGCGCTTTTTGAGGAGGCGTTTGCAGAAACGTTCATAGGAGTGAGAAGGCTGAACACGGACAGCCTTTTCCCGTTTGTGAAAGAGGCAGGCCCATACGCGATCATCGGTTTGAATTCGATTCTTCCATGGTCATTGTGGGACAATCCTCTCGGATCAAACGGGATGGTGAGCGACGACCAGATTTCTTTACTCGCCGGGTTGCAGAATCCAGATGATTTTGGTGGCCGGATACCGCTTGTCGCCATTCATCATCATTTCAACGACCTGAACGACGCTTCCACTGACAGCAGTGTTTGGAGAAGGATTGAATCGAATACAATGCGCATGAAGCGGCGCCGAAAGACTCTCAAACTATTCGCTTCGCTCGGCGTACAGGCAGTAATGCACGGACATGTCCATCGAAACGAATTATATCAACCTTACGGAGAACAGCTTGCGAACGGGGCGGGGGCGGTTTGTGACGACCCGGTCGCGCGGCTGAAATATAACTGTTTGACATACGACGGAGGAAAAACCGCAATTGAGATCAATACGCTGCCGATTGCTTTTCAAACGCCGTCGACGGCTTTGTCATTCCATCACTTCAGGTCGGTCGAACCTCTTCCTACCGCAGTGCAACTGTAATATGCATGATTCCCGTTCATCTCAAATATCAGATTGAATCGCTGGAAAGCCGTCTGAAGACGTTCGGCCCCGACCAGGTGAAAATTGCGCTCTTCGACCTCGATAACACCCTTCTTATTGGCGACATTGGCGAAGCGGTATTTGTTCGTTTGCTGGCCGACGGCGCCCCTCTTAAATGCACGTGGGAAGAATATCAATCTTTTCTCAGCTGCGACGTAACGGCTGCCTACCGTCTGGCGGTTGAGTCAATGGCAGGACTTGCCGTCCGCGATGTTGAAGAGGCAACATTAAAGACGTTGATCGACACTTCCCCTTTCATTAAAGCCGGAAATGCCTGCGTACCGGTGCCGAGGCCGCACCCGAGCCTGAAGAAGTTCGTCTTGCTGCTGCAAAAACTCAAATACCATATCTACGTTATTTCAGCAAGCAACCAGATTTCCGTTCGCATCGCCGCAGAAGTGTTCTTCGGAATTTCCCCCGAGTGCTCTTTCGGAATTGAATCAAAAACTGTGAACAAATGTCTCACGGCGACGATTGTAAAACCGTTTCCGATCTCCTCCGGAAAGGTCGACGTGTACCACAAATATATCAGCACACTTTCTCCGCTGATCACAGCAACTGACAGCGGGATCGATGCGCCGATGCTTGGATTGACCGATCCGATTGGTCTCTCGTTATGGCTTGGGAAAAATCGATCTGAATTCAAAGGGATGAAGGCGAAGCTTAACCAGCCGCAGCGATTTTGTTTTGTGCAGCGTCCGAAAAATTATATTTTGAGGAATAAGGTGCGGACCTTTGGAGAGCAGCGGAGCAAAGACGTTGCATCGTCGACTGTTTTTGCTGAGATGTGATTCGGGGAAGAAGCTGCCGCATTCTTAACTGCAAAAGGGATATAGATCTCAACTGCAGCCGGCAACGTATCGCCGGTAAAATTCCCTTCGAAGTGCATAACGGCGCTGGTCTCGCCCGTGAACGAAACGGAGCATGAAATCTTGCCAAAGCTTGTCGGCACATTTTTCAACTTCACGTTTTTACCCTTTTGCACCAATCTACTGTTATTCCCCTTGAACAGCGAGAGTACATCGTTGTCTTCTTTGACCATGCAGCTGCGGAGGAAGAGAATGATCTCCGCTGCCGCCCACCCATGATGACCGTCTCCCATCGTCCCTCCTCCTGTGCTCGGGTGGATGGCTTCAGGGAGCGAATAGGGAGGAACTGTCTGTCGAAAGATCGTCTCTGCGACGTTCCACGCTTTGCCTGTCTCCCCCATGATAAGAAAGGAATGTGCGATCTGGAGAGTGAGATATGGATTATACCCCGAATGGACGAATGGGTGGAAAAAACCTTTTTCGTCGACGTACTCCGATTCAAGTCTTCGAAGCGTGTTGGAGAGATGGTGAAGCCGATCGTCGAACAGTTCAAGCGGATAGATGCTCGAGATAGAGCCGATAGCGCTCTCGTCGAAGCTGCGATGCTGCGTTGCCGGAATAAGTTTTTCGCCGGTTCGGCGCTCGACCTCGTCGAGCGATCGCGCAATATCCGCTTCAAAGGCCTGAACCTCCTGCTCGAATATTTGCTCATCGGCTTTCAGGCCGAGTATTGCAGCAACGCGGGCCGTTGACTTGAGTCCTGCGAGAGACCAAAATGTATCCCAGTAGTATTGGTCGACCGTTCCGAGGTGTTCCGCGCTGAGGCTCGGAGGCATTAATCCGTTGTCGGACAGTTTTCTTTTTCGAGCGATCCACAAGGCGGCGCGTCTGAGATTGGGATACCAGTTCTTCAGCCAAAGGTGCTGCCTGTTGAGCAGAAAGTGCTGATGCACCGTCCAGAGAACCGCTCCGTTGGAGTCCCATTCCCCGTCGGGACCGCGGAAGAATCCGTCTGTCGTCAACCGCTCCGGAAAGGCATCGATCACTTGCCGCGACCGTTTATCAAACCCGAGCATGTCGAGTGCCCTGATCATCGGCGCTGCATCTCTGTACCAAAAATGATGGTAGAGGAACGGGCCCGGCGAGATAAAATCGCCGTCGTTCAACTCGAGGAGGGCAAGGCGGCTCGCCTCGAAGATTGCCTGTATTTTATTGTCGGCGAATTCAAATTCTGCTCCGGCGAGGAGTTCCTTTTCCCATTTGGTCTGCTGGTCGGATTTCCGTTTCTCGAATGACACTCTCCACGTTTGTTTTGTGCCCCGGCGCCGGATCGCCGGTTCTCCCTCGAGTGCGATGCTGTAGTGAACTGATTTTTCCTCACCGGGAGCCAGTTCAAAGTTGAACGCCGCTACGGCGTGGGCAAGCCCGCGGTCGCAGGAAGACGAGGTCTGTGACTTGTCGTTGAACAGACTCAGCGCCCGATGTTCGAGAGTACGCGCAAGGTCGCCGTTCTTCAACGAGGAGCAGAAAACTTTGTCGGGGGTTTCTGCAAAGACGACACCGGTCGCTTTGTTCACGTGGGCAATACGCGGCATCCTGAACTCGATGGAAGAAACAGGGGCGACGCCCTCCGGGTTAAAGGGACGGATGGCGACGCAGATAGCTCCGGTTTTTTTCTTGCCGCTGTTGTTTGTCACCGAGGTTTTGGAGAATAATACATCGAATGCATGATTCGTCGGTGCCGCAAAATGCTCGAGGGTCAGCGCGACGCCGTCCACTGTGAATCGGGTTGTTAGGCACGGAAACATTGTTTCGATCGTCTGTGTCCCGCCGGCGGATAACGAGGGAAAAAAGACCCGGTCGTCTACGACGAGCCAGGTATCGATAGACCATTCCCGTGGAAGCGGTGTGGCAAGTCCGCATGGGTCGACGATCGCTTCGTGACTTCCGTTCGGCGTCCCTACCATGGTCCAATTGCGGTGGGTGACATTGATGAGGAGCGGATTCTGCGACCGAGGAATGTAACTAGCGCTCTTTGGGTCGAGCTGCTTGTGCACCCAGAAAGGAAAGAGCCAGTCCCGCTGCATTTGCAGGACAGCGAAATTCAATAGCCCTCGGACGATGACTGGCGCGCTGAGGAGAAAGAGCTCCTTCGGAAAACCCTTCCCATCGACATCGCTGAATTGTCCGGCGATCTGGAATTGCCGGATCGAGCTCTCCGGCAGCTGGAGACGCCGAAGCGCCTGTTCGAGTATGTAGGAATTGAGGTTCATTCGATGTCGTAGGCCGGTATCCAGTCAAAGCGTGCTTGTAAATATAGGCTCAGTTTGTCCCTGATTCAAGTAGCGCCGGCGTATATCGGGGCCTATCCTGAAGATTTAACAATTCGGTAAAGTAGAACTAATATCGGGCTAATCGGGAGATTGTATTATGAAGCATAATTAAATCGGCTCGTTGTCGAACATTATGCAGGAGGAGTCATGATACTTCGAAAGAACCAAATGGAACAACCGTTCATGTTCTGGCTCATCCGCGAACTCTTCGCTACCGAACGCGGGTCTGCTGAAGAAATGGAACCAATAAGCAACCGCGAATTCTACACATGGATGAGCGTGCTTTTCGCTGCATTGCTCGTCTACGGAGCCATCTTCAAGTATTTTGCCGCCTGACGATCCCCTTTTTCATCATTTAAACCTTGCCTCATCGTGGCGTGTCCTATAACTATGCCGTGACAGTGGCCGATTGTAGGATATTTGCCGCGCCCTTTGGGTTCTTTGCGAAGTCATCTCCCAAATTCAGTTTATTTGCATCCTCGTCAGGAGCGATGCAGTTGTTTTTGTCCGGATGGGAAGGAGGGTTGGGTCGAAGGGACGGACTAAAGCCAATCGTATTAAATATACGGTTGGCTTTTTTGTTTTGCAATTGTCGGACTCTCTTTCGATTTATTTTGCCACATGTCTTATGAACCCCGACCCCCATCAAAATTTCTAACATTCAAAAACATCTCTCCTCGAAATTAATTCCTGCTTGATTATTTGCAAGTCAACTCCTACTTTTACAAAGGAAAAGAATAATATTTGCAGACTCTAATTCGCTGAACTTTTATCATCTTCGCGAGAGATGTGGAATGAAAGTCGGCAAAACCTTATACGTGACAAATAGAAAGCAATGGCGGTCGTGGCTGTCGTCGCATCATAAGTCGAAGGCCGATATCTGGCTTATTTATTACAGGAAGAAAAGCGGGAAGCGGCGCATACCGTACGGCGATGCCGTCGAAGAGGCGCTCTGCTACGGATGGATCGACAGTGTTGCCAAGCCGCGCGACAACCAAAGCTGGGTGCAAAGGTTCACGCCGCGGAGGGAAAAAAGCCATCTTTCAGAAACGAACAAAGAACGCGTGCGCAGACTTATGAAGGCGGGGAAGATGACGCGCTTCGGTCTTGAAAGAATTCGCCACGATCTGGACCAGCGGTCTGCAAAGACACGCAAACTCAAAGATTTTTTACTACCAGCCGATATTATAAAACTTCTTAAATCCGACCCTCTTGTCTGGAAAAATTTCGCAAAATTCCCGAAGAGGTATCAGCATGTCCGGGTGGCATGGATCGATGGGTCAAGGAATCGCCCTGATATGTTCGCCCGGCGGCTCCGATACCTCATGAGGATGACCGCTCAAAATAAAAAATTCGGGATGGTGCAATAACTCAGACAGGAAAGAAGATCATTTCCGATGCCGTATGCCGCAACAATTGAGAGCAGCAATTGTATCTCCAATATCCGACCCGGAGGGCTCACGTACCAGCCCGCCGCAGAAAAATTGATATACCTGATCAAGAAATCTCTCCAGCTGCGGCTTTCCGGCGTCCAGCTTAAGGACGAGTCAGACCCGAGATTATTCACTTCACACAAGAACTTTACGATGCAACTCGGGGAACCCAAGGGGCGAACTTCTGGTTAATACCAACAGATTTGACTAAATATTGACACCATATGTCTGTTAAACTCAGCAAATTGTTTTGTGTCTATTATGAGTACACTCCAACAATTCAATAACAAATCTCTGAAAAAGCCATGAAAACATTTTTGAAAATTGCCCTGTTTGTTTTCCTGTTGGCGGCAGCCGTTCCGGCTTCCGCACAACTCCATGTCGGAGTTGGAATCAATATTGGTCCGCCCCCGCCACAGAAGGAAGTAGTGGTCGTTCATCCGCCGCGTCCGGGTGTGATTTGGGTCGCCGGCTATTACAAATGGCATCCGCGCCGTCATCGTTATACTTGGGTCCCCGGACGTTGGATGCGTCCCCCGCGGCCGCACGCTGTCTGGGTTGAAGGGCGCTGGGAAAGACGTAACAACGAGTGGGTGTATTACCAAGGCCGATGGGAGAGCCGGCCGACCCGAGATCGCTGAGAGCCCGCATTCCGCCTTCCCTGACGATTCGCATCCCCCTCCTTTTTGGGAGGGGGGGTGTACTCATTGATTCACTCCTGCGCGTTTAGCATCTGCCTGGGGGACAACATCGTTCTTCATGAAAAGTTGTTGTAAGAGAATATTTTATGTGATATTTTTCATAATCTTAGAATCAGAACGAGAAGAATTATTGCCGTAATTCGACCGCCCCATTAGAATTAGTTTCTCTCATTTACATTGCCTCGTCGCGAAAGGATGTTATGAAAAAGACAATTCTTGTATGTGCATTGCTGCTTTGTGCGCTTCCCCTCTTTGGGCAGCGCTGGGAATGGCCCGACAATCCGAAAAACCTCACCGTGCTTCCGAAAACGACGACGGGAAAAGAATTGCAAAGAACGATGTTCAGTTTTACGGCCGCGCTTGGTGTGCGGTGTCCGTATTGTCATGTCGGAGAAGAAGGAAAAGATTTCAGTCAATTTGATTTTGCTTCCGATGCAAAGCCGGAAAAAAATAAAGCCCGCACCATGTTACAGATGGTGGGCAATATTAATACAGTCTATTTGTCCCAATTTCACGTCGATAGTTCGTCTGCCCTGAGGGTCTCATGCGTCACCTGCCACCGCGGCAATGCGGTTCCTATTCTCCTGGAGGATAAGCTGAAGAGAACGTTCGACCGCTTCGGGATCGACTCGACGATCAAGCAATACCATGCTTTGCGAGACCAATTCTACGGGGGATTCACGTACAATTTCAAAGAAGGAACGTTGGTTCGCCTGGCGGAACTCATTTCGGACGACACAGCGAAAGCCTCTGCTGCAATCCAGGTTTTGAAATTGAACATTGAACTCTATCCTGCATCCGCATTTTCATACGCACGGCTTGCCGGCATCTACGAAAGTGAAGGCAATACTACAGGGGCAATTGAGAACTATGAGCAGGCTCTTAAAATTGATCCGAACAACAGAATGGCAAAAGGGAGGCTGGAGAAACTTAAAAGTAAGAAATAGGAATAGCTAAAGATAACTCACGCAAAGGTGCTAAGTCGCAGAAGCTTATTAAATGAAGATTATTGCGCCTTAGCGTCTTCGCTTGAGGATTAATCATGTCTCAAAATCCCAAGGAACCATAAACTTACAACTTGTCACAATTTGTGAGCGATCAAACTCCCTCATCCTCCCCGCGTTCCGCCGCTGTCGCGTTCATCTTCATTACCGTTGTTCTGGATGTCCTTGCATTGGGCATCATAATTCCCGTACTGCCCAAACTCGTCGAGCAGTTCCTTGGCGGCGATACAGCCCGTGCTGCTGAGATGTTCGGATTGTTTGGAACGGTCTGGGCGCTGATGCAGTTCATTTTTTCTCCGGTGCTTGGTGCCCTCTCGGACCAATACGGCCGACGCCGCGTCATTCTCATCTCCTGCTTCGGTCTCGGCATCGATTACATCTTCATGGCGTCAGCCCCGACACTCTGGCTTCTTTTCATCGGCAGGATCATTTCCGGGATTACAGGCGCCAGTTTCACCGCAGCCGGAGCCTATATTGCGGACGTCACGCCGCCGGAAAAAAGGGCCGCCGGATTCGGAATGATCGGAGCGGCATGGGGGCTGGGATTTGTTCTGGGGCCGGCACTTGGCGGAGTTCTCGGTGGGATCGATACGCGTTTGCCGTTTTGGGTGGCTGCCGGTCTTACGCTTCTCAACGCGATGTATGGTTTGTTCGTCCTCCCCGAATCGTTGAGCGCCGAACACCGCGAACGGTTTTCGTGGAAGCGGGCCAATCCTCTTGGTTCACTGAAGTTATTGCGTTCTCATCATGAATTATTCCGGCTTGCGACTGTCAACGGATTCTTCTACCTCGCGCATCAGGTCCTTCCGAGTGTCTTTGTCCTCTATGCCAGTTTTCGTTACGGATGGAACGAAGAGATGGTCGGTCTTACTCTGGCGATCGTAGGAGTCTGCGGTATGGTTGTTCAAGGCGGAGTGGTTAAGCGTGTCGTTGCCGATTTTGGGGAACGGCGCACGCTGCTCGCCGGCTTGCTGTTCGGCATGGGGGGATTTGCAATTTTTGGTCTGGCTCCGGTTGGAATAATCTTCTGGCTCGGAATTCCAGTTTTCTCAATGATGGGCTTATACGGACCTTCGTCACAGGGGCTCATGACGCGGCATGTTCAGCCGTCACAGCAAGGGCAGCTGCAGGGTGCAAACAACAGCATTATGGGTGTTGCAGGAGTGATCGGCCCCGGCATCTTTACGGTAACGTTCGCTTACTTCATCGTGGGTCATAGCGTTCTACTTTCCGGAGCTCCTTTCTTGCTGGCATTGCTGATGTTAATCGCGGCGTTCGTCCTCGCCTGGAAGGTAAAGGCAGAGTAAGGAATCGAGAAGAGCAGATTAATTTGAATTGAAGGGAATATGTGCCAGTCATACGAAGAGGCCGCTTACACTTTAGCTTATTGTGGAGATATTCTCCATTTCTTTCTTGAGGGGATATATACTGTTTAAGAGACCACCGCCTAACTCTCCCTCATCAAAGAGCGGAAAACGCCGGGGTTTAAGCGTGTTTGAATTCGGGCTTGACTCTCCGATCTGGAACTTATACTTTTCGATTGCCTAATTTTCAAATTCAAAGGCGGATATCTTTCAATACGAAACCGACTTTCGATAGCATTGATCGATGCTCACCAGGTACCAACTTGCGACAATATGTTTCTGGCTTATCTCTGAAACCTACTGGGGGATTAATTCCAGAGGAAACAAGGAAACCATTCATCAGCAAAGAACTTTCGTTCGTTTGTTTGCGGTGATGTCGATCTATCTGGCTTTTGCACTCATCTATGTTCCATATTTTTCGATAGGGATTCTTGCGGTCCGCTTGGTCCCTCAAAATGATTTGTTTGGCGTCGTTGGAACCGTATTATGCGGCTCAGGAATTTCCTTTTCCATCTGGTCGCGGCGTGCATTGGGGAAGAATTGGAGCGGGCCGGTTACTCTGAAGAAGGATCATGACCTTGTCCGGATAGGTCCATATGCGATCGTTAGGCATCCGATCTATTTCGGCTCGCTAATTTCGCTTTCCGGTTCAGCAATAACAACTGCCGAGGTACGGGGTTTTGTTGGAGCGCTTTTAGTTTTCACCACGCTGCTGAAAAAGATAGAGGAAGAAGAATCCCTCTTGGGAAGGCACTTCAATGAGTACGCCGACTACCGTGTGCATGTGAGGAAGATCATTCCATTTATCTATTGAAGGGTGAAGAGTTTGCTCAAAAGCGTCGCTTGGATCGGTTTGGTCTTGCTGTTGGCGATCTCATTCCAATTTGCTGCGGCAGCACAGATCTCGAACACGAGAGAACTTACTGTCTTTGCGGCGGCATCCCTTAACGGAGCATTCAGCGCGATAGCCGGGGAGTTTGAGCGGTCAAATCCGAAAGTAAAGATTATTCTTAACTTCGGCGGATCGCAGCAATTGGTCCAACAGATCAACCAAGGAGCCCCCGTCGATCTTCTGGCTTCGGCAAATATGAAACAAATGTTCGAAGCGATGAAGTCCGGGAGAATCGACAATGCATCGGTTGTCATGTTTGCGCGCAACAGGCTTGTCGTTGTTTATCCGAAGGAAAACGCTGCAGGAATTCGATCGTTGCAGGATCTGGGCAAGGCGAGTCTCAAGATTGTCCTTGCAGACAAAGCGGTTCCTGCTGGACAATATAGCCTGGATTTTCTGGCAAAATGCGATCGAAGTGCAGCGTTCGATTTTTCGTTTGCGAAAAGGGTGCTGAATAACGTCGTCTCGTATGAAGAGAACGTGAAAACCGTTCTCAGTAAGATTATCCTGGACGAGGCTGACGCTGGAATAGTTTACTCTTCCGATATTTCTGCAAGTGTGTCGGAACGTACGGGAGTCATTGAGATACCGGACAGCCTGAACGTCATCGCCGAGTATCCGATGGCGATTGCCCGCGATACGTCATCGCGCAAAGACGCCGACAAATTCTATAAATATGTATTATCCGACGAGGGGCGTAAGATACTTACGCAATTCGGATTTATCCTTCCCAAATAATTGCATGGCCGTCTGGGACTCTTACTAATGAAGAAAGAATCGTCTACAACGATCGGAACAAACAACGGACTTCTACGCCCTCGCTGGCAGCTTGTGCTGGCGGGCGTGCCGCTTCTTCTTTTTCTATCGGTTCCATTAGTCGCACTAGTTTTGAGGGTCTCGCCGTCGAGATTTCTGACAGCCGTCATGGAACCGCAGGTTGTCCAGGCAATTCGCTTAAGTTTCTTGTCGACGGCTATGACGGCCTTTCTTACTCTCTTTTTCGGCACTCCTGTCGCATACCTCCTTGCAAGGAAACGATTCCCGGGGCGCACTGCTCTTGATGCTCTCATCGACATGCCTGTTGTTCTTCCGCCTGCAGCAGCAGGGGTCGCATTGCTTATCGCCTTTGGACGGCGCGGCGTTTTGGGCTCATTCCTCGGAGGAGTAGAAATACCTTTCACGCTGGCGGCGGTTGTTCTTGCCCAGCTCTTCGTTTCTTCGCCCTACTACATCAAATCTGCATCCGCGGGATTTGCAAGCATCAATCGCGAACTGGAACAAGCCGCTGAGGTGGACGGCGCCTCACGGATCCAGGTCTTCCGAACGATCATTCTTCCTCTTGCGTTGCCGGCGATCGTCGGGGGAATTGTGATGACATGGGCGCGCGCGCTCGGAGAATTCGGCGCAACGATGATCTTCGCCGGGAATTTCCCGGGAAGAACTCAAACCATGCCGCTGGCGATTTACATTGGCTTTGAAATCGATCTGGATGTGGCCCTGGTGTTGGCGTTGATCCTTCTCGCAGTTTCCTTCTTCGTGCTTGCTCTGGTAAAGGGTCTGCTCTCGCAGAGGTTAACGATGTTTTAGACAATGGCCCTTTCTGCCTTGAGATGCCCGCCATCACCCATGAGCTGTCGTAGTTGATGAGATTCATTTCGACACAACTTTTATCATCGAATAACGTATTAGAGCTAAAGCAAGTACCGTCGAAAGAAGACTACTATGAATACCGAATCTCATCAGTCCGAGCCTCGCCTGCGCGACACCCTCCGCGAAGATTTATTCGAGGGAAACCATTGGAATACCTTCCGCAAGGAATTTCGCGGCCTCAAAGAGTTCTATATTGACGAGGAGAAGAAAAATCGATTGGCCACCATGGAGCCTTTGAAGCGTTGGCTCTATCTTAACGGGTGGCTCCTTAAGAGCTTGTTGATGAGATTGAACCCGTTCCGGCGTGTGGTCTTGGTCGTTGGAATAATATTGCTTGTGTCGAACCCTATCCTGATCTTGACGAACAAGCACATCCAGATTACCGATTTCCATCTTTTGGGAGGGGCCGCGATTCTTCTAGTTCTTATGCTGGAATTAAAAGACAAGCTTCTCGCGCGCGACGAGCTGGTTGCCGGAAAGCGAGTCCAGCAAGCTCTGGCGCCGGAGCAAAAACCGGCAGTTCCAGGCTGGTCATTGTGGATTTATTCCAGGCCTGCGAACGATGTAGGGGGAGATCTGATAGATTTTCTTCGCCAGAGCGAAAGCAGATTCGGCGTTGCACTCGCCGACGTCTCCGGAAAAGGTTTGCAGGCGGCACTCATCATGGCAAAACTTCAAGCAACGTTGAAAGCCCTTGCCGCCGATTACGAGTCTATCGGAAAATTAATCACGAAACTGAACACGATCGTCCATCGGGACGGTTTGCCGAACAGCTTCGCTTCTTTAGTTTACGCGGAAATATCCTCAGACTCCGGAGCATTGCGGTTTGTAAATGCAGGACATCTTCCGCCGATCGTGCTGACAGCAGGCGGGCTCCTGGAGATGCAGAAAGGTGAAGCCGCACTCGGACTCATGGGGTCGACGGTCTACGCGGAACGACAATTGGAACTTCAGAGCGGCGACGTCTTTGTTGTCTATTCAGACGGCCTTACCGAGGCAAGCAATGAACGGGGAGAATTTTTCGGGTCGGAGCGATTACTGAAGCGGCTCCCTCAATTGAGGGAACGATCTCCCGAAGAGATCGGAAAAGCACTCCTAGGCGAGATTGATTTTTTTGTGAGCGATGCACCTCCTAACGACGACATCTCGCTGGTTATACTTAAGCGGCTGTAGCCTAATAAGATGCGAGTCTTCTGCCTTCTTCTCGCGTTGTGTTCCTTCGTAGAGTTATTGGTTCCCTGTTGCGCTTCAACGTCCCTCTCAATTGTCGGCCGCCTCAAGCCCTTCGGATGCCTCAATCATTCACCCCTCTTCAGTTCGTAACCGGTAACCGATTCCTGATTCAGTCAGAAGCATTCTCGGCTTCGACGGATCGTCCTCGATTTTCTTCCTCAGCTGAGCAACATAGATACGCGTGTATTGCGTTTCATCGATATGGGTAGGCCCCCACACTTGTTCGAGGATGAACCGATGGGTCAGCACTCTTCCGGCATTCTTCACGAAGAGAGCAAGGAGCGCATATTCTGTTGCCGTCAACTTAAGTACTTCGTTCTTTTTCTTGACCAGTCGGGCCGATAAATCGACTGTCACATTATGGATCGTGAAAATCTCTTTGTCGGGAAGCGGTGTCCGGTGGCGGAGAGCCGTCCGTACGCGCGCCAGCAGTTCGCCGGTGCGGAATGGCTTTACCAGATAATCGTCCGCCCCCGCAGAAAGGCAGCCGACGATATCCGATTCCGCGCTGCGAACGGAAAGAATTATGATCGGAATCGTAGCCCATTCGCGGATTGCCTTTAACACACTCATCCCTTCCATATCGGGCAAACCGAGATCGAGAATGATAAGCTCCGGTCGTTCGGTTGCCGCCATTCTCATTCCTTCATTTCCGGTCAAGGCAAATTTGAGAGAGTAGGCTTGCGTGTCCAGCGTTAGTTCGATGAGGCGGCGTATCTGTATTTCGTCGTCGATAATCAGAATGACAGGTTTTGTGCTCACGGCTGTATCGATTGTTCGATGGTTAGAGGAATCCTGAGGGTGAATTCTGCTCCGCCCGAATCACGGTTCCGCGCTGTCACGGTACCTTTGTGCGCTTCGGCGAATCCTTTCGCGATCGTGAGGCCCAGACCCGAGCCCCCGCTTTTCATCCCTTCCGCTCGATAAAATTTCTCGAATACCTTACGGAGATCTTCCTTTGCAAGCCCGGGGCCGTTGTCGGCCACGACGAAGACGCATTCTTTTTCAACAACGCGTGCGTCGATGGTGATGGAACTTCCCTCGGGTGTATGGACGGCGGCATTGTGGACAAGGTTCGTGACGGCTTGTTCGACCAGGCCGAAATCCAGCTTCACAAGCGGCATCTCCTCCTGGACTTTGACGATGACCGAGTGGTGTGAAAGCTCCCTGTCCAACCCCTTGATCGCCGCGTTTATGAGGTCGTGAACGTCGCACCAGTCCAATCTCGGCTGGATCATTCCCGATTCAAGGCGCGACATGTCGAGAAGGTTTGCTACCAGCCGGTTGAGACGCTCGGCCGCGATGTGGATCTCCTTGGTATATTCTTCCGTCGAAGGTGTCGCCTGATCTATTGAGAGTTTTGTGAGATTTTCCGATGCGCCCATGATCGCCGCGATCGGCGTCCGCAGCTCGTGCGAAATCGAGTTGAACAAGATCTTGTAGAGCCTCTCCGATTCCGCGACGACGATCGATTTCTTATTCACATCGTTCAGCAATTCACGCTCCATCGCAGAGGCGATCTGCGAAATAAAATTGTCGAGCGACGTCTCTTCGTCGGAAGAAAGCTTTTCGTTCCGATGCAGCCGGACTCCCACGACCCCAAGCGGATACCGGGGGCCGGAGATCGGAAAGTATGTTGCTTCGGCCGAGGGAAGCGTGTCGGTATATTTGCCGGCTTTCTTTTCGTTCCAGTACGTCCAAGAAGCGACGCTGTATTCCTTGGCATCAAGGGAAAATGAGCTTGCGCTGTGCGGCCGTGCGGATATCTCGCCGTCGGCTTCCCCCAGAATCATGGCGACATCGGCGTCGAAGAATTTCCTGATGTTCGAAACCGCTGCCTGGATCACTTCCTTCTGTGAATGCGCCGAAGATAGATTATTCGTCAGCGAAAAAAGTGCGGAAGTCCGTTCTTCCCGCTGCCTGACGGCTTTTTCCCGTGCTCGTACTCGGGCAGTCAGAACACCCGTCACGATAGCGACGATAAAATATGCCGCAAGCATCATGACATCTTCGACGCGTCCGATAGAGAACGTGAATATAGGCGGGACGAAGAAAAAATCCCACATAATTGCCCCTGTACCGGCCGCGATGAGCACCGGGCCGGGACCCATCCGCAGGGGAAGCAGGGAGACAGTAAGCAGGATGATCATCGACACCGTCCTATATCCGATGATCTGCTGAAAGGGAAAACAGAGGAGTGCAACGACAACGACGATGGCAGATGCGAGCGTATATTGGGTGATGGAAGATTGAAGCTTGGGGATCGCCCGGCGCTTTTTTTCCTGCTGAGTAGTGTCTTCCTGACCGACAATATAGACATCGACGTTGTGGCTTTTCTCGACGAGATCCTCGATAAGACGCTGCGAGCGCGAAAACAACCCGCGTTTTGATTTCCCCACAAGAATTTGCGTCGCGTTTTGCTCGCGTGCGACCCTGATAAGCGCATCGGAAACATTTTCATCGGCCGTCGTAATAATTTCGGCGCCCAGCTTTCGTGCGAGGGAAATATTCTTCGACAACTGTTCCTTATCGCTGTCCGGAAGCGCTGCGGAAGTCTCGACACATACGACCACCCAGGACGCATTCATCGTGTACGACAACCTTCGCGCCCATCGGAGCACGGACACTGAGTGCGGGCTCGGACTTATGCCGACCACCAGCCGCTGTCCGGATTTCCACGGGCCGGTGATCCGCTCGGTGCGCATATAATCGCGTAACTGATGATCGACGCGCTCCGCTGTCAGCCTGAGAGACATTTCGCGCAGCGCAGTAAGATTTCCCTTGCGGAAAAAATTCTGGATCGCCTGCTGTGATCGTTCAGGAGAATAGACTTTTCCTTCTTCCAGGCGTTTCAAAAGCTCGTCCGGCGGCAGGTCGATCACTTCGATGTCATCGGCTCTTTCAAAAATTGAATCGGGCACGGTTTCCCGAATAAGTGAGCCGGTGATCTGTGCGACGGCGTCGGCTCTGCTTTCCAGATGTTGAACGTTCAATGTCGTATAGACATCGATGCCGTTGTCGAGCAATTCCTGAACGTCCTGGTATCGCTTGAGGTGGCGGCTTCCAGGGGCGTTTGTGTGGGCGAGTTCATCGACGAGAACGAGTTTCGGCTTCCGGTCGAGGATGGCGTCGAGGTCCATTTCCTCAACGACACTGTCGCGGTAATCGATTCTTTTTCGCGGTATAACGGGAAGGTTTACTGCGAGTGCTTCGGTTTCGGCGCGCTTGTGGGTTTCGACGATGCCGATGACGACATCAATCCCTTTTGAGATAGCTTCATGTGCCGCTGTGAGCATATCGTACGTTTTGCCAACACCTGCGCACATCCCGAAAAAGATCTTCAGTTTTGCCTGCGAAGCTTTTTCCTCTTCTTTTCTTATTGAATGAAGGAGAGCGTCGGGGTCTGGGCGGGATTCATCGATTGGAGCCATATGCTAATATATTAATTCTTTTATTCATTGTCATCGGCCCCCGTGGCAGGAGGCACGGTCATTTAACAAGTGTGCCATGACTGCTGATATTTTGGCCGCCTACATTACAAATCAGCTCAAAATTCAGTCCAAAAGTCATGGCATCACTTTGATCCTGAGCAAATCCCCCGCTTCTTGATTTCATGTAAGCCGTAATGCAACAAGAATCATGTCAACGAGCTTGATCCCGAAGAAGGGGGCGATGATTCCGCCCACGCCGTAAATGAACAAATGTCTGCGCAGCAGTTCGACCGCGCTCACTGCGCGATATTTTACCCCCTTCAGCGCAAGTGGAATAAGAACGACAATGATCAACGCGTTGAAGATAACAGCGGAGAGGATTGCGCTTTCGGGGGTCGCGAGGTGCATGATGTTCAACGCGTTAAGCACGGGATATGTCGTTGCAAACGCTGCTGGAATGATCGCAAAATATTTTGCAACGTCGTTCGCAATGCTGAACGTTGTCAGTGTGCCGCGCGTCATCAGGAGCTGTTTGCCGATCTCAACGATCTCCAGGAGTTTTGTTGGATTGCTGTCAAGGTCGATCATGTTCGCTGCTTCGCGGGCGGATTGGGTTCCCGTATTCATCGCGACGGCAACGTCGGCCTGGGCAAGCGCCGGCGCATCATTCGTGCCGTCTCCGGTCATGGCAACAAGGCGTCCCCCTTTCTGATAGTCGCGGATCAATTTCAATTTGTCTTCAGGCTTCGCTTCAGCGAGGAAATCGTCGACGCCGGCCTCGGCAGCGATCGCCGTTGCCGTCAGCCTGTTGTCGCCCGTAATCATCACCGTCTTGATTCCCATTTTTCGCAGATGAGCAAATCGCTCTTTTATTCCCCCTTTGACAATATCCTTCAAATGGATAACGCCGAGCACCTCTTTATTTTCGACGACGACGAGAGGTGTAGCCCCCAGGCGGCTGATGTCCTGGACAGTCTGATGAACCGACGGGGGAAATGTTCCACCTAATTCCTCCACGTAGGTCTTTATCGCTTCGGCCGCTCCTTTTCGGATTATCCGTTTACCATTTTTCCCTTCAGGGTGGATGTCCGCTCCGCTCATTCGTGTTTGAGCGCTGAACGGAACGAAATGGGCGGAGATCTCATTCACTTTCCGCTCACGGAGGCCAAACTTCTCCTTCGCGAGAATCACGATCGATCGCCCTTCCGGAGTTTCGTCGGCAAGGGAGGCAAGCTGGGCTGCGTCCGCGAGGCGTTCTTTTGTGACTCCCGGTGCGGGTGAAAAATCCGTCGCCATCCGGTTTCCCAATGTCACGGTGCCCGTTTTGTCCAGCAGAAGCACGTCGACATCTCCCGCTGCTTCGATTGCTCGTCCAGACGTGGCGATAACGTTATGACGAATCATGCGATCCATTCCTGCGATCCCGATCGCGGAAAGAAGTCCGCCGATTGTCGTAGGAATTAAACAAACAAGAAGGGCGACGAGTACCGTGACCGTCACGGGAGTCCCCTGACCGGCAGCTGCGACGCTAAAGAGAGAGTAAGGAAGCAGAGTCACACAGACCATCAAAAAAATAATCGTGAATGCGGCGAGGAGAATATTCAGGGCAATTTCGTTCGGTGTTTTCTGTCGCTTAGCACCTTCGATCAAATGAATCATCCTATCGAGAAAGCCGCTGCCCGGCTCGGCCGTCGCTTGAATCACCAGCCAGTCTGAAAGAATGCGCGTACCGCCGGTTACGGCGCTTCGATCGCCTCCCGATTCGCGAATCACAGGCGCGCTCTCACCCGTGATGGCACTCTCGTCGACGGATGCAATTCCCTCGACCACCTCGCCGTCGACGGCAATAACATCCCCTACATCAACCAGAAAAAAGTCTCCTTTTCGCAGATCCGATGACGTTACGATGTCAAACGAGGATCGGCGTGCCTGGCTGTGAAGTCGTTTAGCCTTTGTGTCTTGCCGCGCACGTCGCAGAGCTTCAGCCTGGGCTTTTCCGCGGCCCTCAGCCAGCGCCTCGGAAAAATTTGCGAAAAGGACAGTGAACCAGAGCCAGAGCGAGACACTCCCAATATACCAAGCGGGGGCTTCGCCGTTTCCGGCCAATGCTTGAATCCAAAGTCCGAGGGTAAGAACACTCCCAACTTCGACGACAAACATGACGGGGTTGCGGATCATCCAGCGAGGATTGAGTTTGGCCAGAGAATCGACAAGGGCTCGCCGATACATTCGGCTTGTCAAACCCTGCGGTTTCTTAAGCTGCTGTGAAGACCAGGATTGCTGGACAACCTGTAGATTTTCGATAAGCATGGGCATTCTCTTCGATTATGATTTTTGTACTTTGTCATCCTGCTACAATTTTTTTGCAGGATTCTTCCTAGTGAACCATGAGCAGATGCTCGACAATCGGTCCCAATGCGAGAGCAGGAACGAAATTTAATGCCCCAACAATAATGACCACTGCGACCAGCCAAAAGATGAACAATGGCGTGTGCGTTGGTAAAGTACCTTCGCTTGGAGGCACCAGTTTTTTCCTCACCAGTGAGCCTGCAAGAGCAAGTGTTGGAACAGCGAGCCAATAACGGCCGATCAGCATCGCGAGTCCCCCCGTCAAATTATAGAAGGGTGTATTGACGCCGGCGCCCGCGAACGCGCTTCCGTTATTGTTCCCCTGCGATGTAAAGACATAGAGGACCTCGCTGAAACCATGCGGCCCGGGATTGAAGATACCGGCCTTACCGGCGTCGGTCACAACTGCGATTGCGGTAAAGACGAGCACCGTGATTGGCATGATGAGAATTAATATTGATGCCATTTTCATCTCATATGCCTCGATCTTGTGCCCAAGGTACTCCGGCGTCCTCCCGACAAGAAGCCCGGCTACGAACACAGCCACGATGACAAACACAAGCATGCCGTAAAGCCCCGACCCCACGCCTCCGTAGATTACTTCGCCGAAATGGAGCATCGCGAGTGTTACGAGTCCGCCTAATGGCATATAAGAATCGTGCATCGAATTCACGGATCCATTCGATGCGGAGGTGGTTGCGGTTGCCCAAAGAACAGAATTCGCAATACCAAAACGTAATTCTTTGCCTTCCATATTTCCGCCGGGTTGAAGACTACTCGCCGTCTGATCGATTCCCATTTGCGTCAACGCCGGATTCCCCCCCTGTTCAGCCCATCCAGCAAGCACAAGGAATGCGACGAAGATCACAGTCATTGCAGCAAGAAGCGCCCACCCCTGTCGTGTATCGCTGACCATTTTACCGTATGTGTAACAAAGTGCCGCTGCTATCAGCAGAATAGAAAGCATCTCAAGAAAATTTGAGAGAGGCGTGGGGTTCTCATAAGGATGTGCAGAATTCACGTTGAAGAATCCGCCGCCGTTTGTGCCAAGCTGCTTGATGGCGATTTGCGAGGCAGCCGGCCCTACAGCGAGGACCTGGTCGGTCACTTTGGCTCCGCTCGTGTCGGGGGTCGCCTGAAGAAAGGGGACGGTAACGTAAGGAGACATCGTTTGGACTACGCCCTGCGACACCAGCACTAGCGCGAGCACGAATGAGAGCGGCAACAGAATATAGAGGGTGCTTCGGGTCAGGTCCACCCAGAAATTTCCGAGTGTTTTTGCCGAGTGCCGGGCAAAGCCGCGAATAATGAGTATCAGCACCGCCATTCCGCTTGCCGCCGAAACGAAGTTTTGCACAGTCAATGCAACCATCTGTGTCAAATAGCTCATCGTTGTTTCACCGCCATAACCCTGCCAATTTGTGTTCGTGGCAAAACTCACGGCCGTATTGAACGAAGAATCAGGCGTTACAGCAGCCATGCCTTGTGGATTCAAAGGGAGCAATTGCTGCAATCGCTGCATTGCATAAACGATAAAAATACCTGCTAAATTAAAGATGAGCATCGCGATCGCATTCTCTTTCCAGTCGTACTCTTCCTCTGAGTTGATGCCCGAAAGACGATAAATGAATCGCTCCACTGGACCGAGCAGGGGGTCGAGAAACGTTTTCTCCCGCTGATAAACGCGTGCCATGAAGGCTCCCAACGGTTTAGCGAGGAGGATCAGGACCGCGAGGTAAAAAACTATTTGGAAGATTCCGTTGAATGTCATTCGAATATCTCCGGTTTCAATAGTGCGACAAATAGGTAGATTAAAAGACCGGCTGCGATAATTCCGGCGATCCAATAGAGTGCAGTCATCGTTTTTCTCCCGAGTCAAAATTTCCGAGAACGTCACATAATTTCATTAAACCCCACGTGAGCAGAAAGAACACTATGGTTACAGCGAGATAAAAGAAGTCCATGATTATTTCTCCTTCGAGCCAGTGTTAATTTTGTCGAGAGCAAGATTGAGTCGGAGCACATTCACTCCGGGTTCTCCGAGAAAACCCAGCTGCCTCCAGTCAATATTTTGATCTATCAGCGAACTCACCTGTTCATCCGTCAGCCCGCGGATGCGGGCGACGCGTGGAGCCTGATAGAGCGCGGCTGCAATACTAATATGCGGATCGAGCCCGCTTGCGGAGGCGGTCACAAGATCGACAGGTATCGGTCTTGTATTCAAAGAGTCGGCGGCCTTGAGATCTTGCACTCTCTTCTTTACTGCATCGAATAAAGCAGGGTTCAGAGGCCCGTAGTTCGATCCCGATGACGCTCCTGCATTATAGGCAAATGGACCGGTCGCTGAGAGCCGGCTCCAGAAGTACTTCGGGTCTGAGAATGGCTGGCCGATAAGGTCCGAGCCGACCGCCTTCCCCTCTTTCATTATGAGGCTCCCGTTCGCTTTTCCGGGAAAGATAAGTTGCGAGATCCCCGTTACCGCAAAGGGGTAGATTATGCCGGTCAGGATCGTGAAGAGAACCAGGCTGATGATCGTTATCCGAAGATGTTTCAGAAACATTGTTTTTCCCTTATTGATTGTGGGCTGTTAATCTCTGTGAAACACTCCAGTGGCCAATCTGCGCCGGGAAGTGGGCCAACCGGGCATGTGGAATCTCCTGCTCATCGTCCAAACCGGCACGCAGACTCGGAACGTGTTGTTCCCCAATTTCGCTTGTATGTTGTTCATGCGACAAGACGAAGAAAGTTTGCGCAAAGTACGCGAGGATGATCTTCATTAGGGGCACTCCTTTCCTGTGTGTGGTTCTGGCGCTTGAAAAAGTATCAGCAATATAGAGGGGAAGGCTAGTTTACGCAATGAAGGAGGCATAAAAAGAGAGGGCAAAGTCATAAGAATTTTATAAAGACCCTCATGAATCGTTACGTTTCTCTCGCTGTTTTGGGCCGCGCGCGCGGTTTGAACCTCGATGGAAAATTCCCTACCTTATACGCATAGGGAAGATATCACTTCACAAAAGAAATAATTTAGATGCTTACAGTTGCAAAAGAAGCCGCGCTCGAAGCGGGGAAATTTTTAAAATATCACCTCGGAAAAGTCAAACATATCGAACGAAAACAGGGGCAGGAAACCAACCTTGTCACTGAAATTGACAAGGGGGCTGAAGCGATTATCATTAAGAAGATCAAGCAGCACTTTCCGTCGCACGATATTCTAGCGGAAGAAAGCGGCAAACATAACGTGCAGTCCGAATACCGATGGGTGATCGATCCGCTTGACGGGACGACCAATTACCTCCACTCTCTTCCGATTTTTTGTGTGTCCATCGGCGTTGAGTTGAACGGGGAAATTATCGCGGGCGCGATCTACAGCCCCTGTGCCGACGAAATGTTTACAGCTGAAAAAGGGGGCGGCGCATTCCTGAATGGAAAAAGAATTCACGTCTCATCGAACGATTCGCTGATCAACAGTTTGCTCGTGACGGGATTTCCCTATAACGTGAAAGAGAACCCGAACCACGTGGTCGAACATTTTGTGAATCTTCTGATGGAAGGGCAGGGTGTACGGCGCCTCGGTTCAGCCGCGCTCGACCTTGCGTACGTCGCCGCCGGAAGATTAGACGGGTACTGGGAAGTTTTCTTAAATCCGTGGGACAAAGCAGCCGGTATACTTTTAGTTCAGGAGGCGGGGGGTATCGTCACTGATTTCAAAAACAATCCCTCCAATATTTATGAGCCCGCGACGCTGGCGACGAACGGAAAGATACATCAGCAAATAATCTCTGTGTTGGAAAAGACCCTTTAACGTACCTTCATGTCGGCAACAAGTCCAAAAATTCTTATTGTAGACGACGAGCCCGATCTGCTCGACATTACGGCGGCGTACCTGGAGATGGAAGGCTATACGCCGCTCACGGCGCTTAACGGCCCCGCCGCGCTGGAAATCTTGAACTCAACAGTTCCCGACCTCATTATTTCCGATATCACGATGCCGGGGATGAGCGGCTTCGATTTCTTCGGAAAGGTTCGGTCCGAGGCCAAGTTTCAGAACACTCCATTCATTTTTCTTTCTGGCCACACCGACATTCAACACATCATGGCGGGGAAAGAACTCGGCAGCGACGACTATTTGCTGAAGCCATATGAACCGGAGATGTTGATCTCGACGATCAAAGGGAAGCTGAAACGAAGCCGGCAGCTGAATGATTCAATGTCTCAGCAGATGGACAGCCTGAAGAATCAGCTTTTCCGTCTCATCTCTCATGAAATGCGCACGCCGCTAACGTCCATTCTCGGCGCCGCGGATATTCTTACGGGAGGGAAAGAAGCGCTGTCGCCCGAGGACTTCACTGAGTTTTTAAAGATGCTGAAGATCGGCACGCTCCGGCTTAACAGGATGGTCGAAGATTTTCTGCTCGTGGTCAAGATTGACTCGGGGGAAGTTTCAAAAGAGATAGATTTCCGCGAAGCGTGCATCGCCCCGCTGGAGACCGCAACGCGGCTAGCCTCGATTCGGGAAGAAATAAAAAAGACCAGGGACATCACAATCACAGTCGATGTGCCCGACGAATCACCGTTCCTTTTTATTTACCCGCCCCATTTCGATGATATTGTCGCCCGGTTGTTCGACAATGCATGCAAGTTCTCTCCGCAGGGGGCGGTTATTACACTCGCTTCACGCAGCGAGAATGACCGGTACATCTTCAGCGTTGTGGATGACGGAAACGGGATTCCAATAGAGAAACAGGACGGACTATTCCAAAAGTTCTATCAGGTGGACCGTGATTTGCAGGAACAACAGGGGGCGGGATTGGGATTATACATTTCGAAAAAACTTGCCGAGCTTAACACGTGCGTTTTATGGTGCGAAAGCGATTGGGGAAAAGGTGCAGCTTTCCATTTATCCATCGCTAAGAAAGTGTAGGGCGCTAAAGTTGTAGGACACCTTTAAGGTATCCTACAACTAAATGGCTGGGGGAGCTATGAATTTCGAGCTTGGAAAGCACTATCATCTCTATAATCGTTCCAATAACGAAGAACTCGTTTTTAGAACTGATGAGAATTACACTTACTTCCTTAGCAAGTACCGTTCCTATCTTCAAACCTTTGTCGCTACAATTGCGTACTGTTTAATGCCGACGCATTTTCACTTTGTTGTGAAAGTTACAACATCTAATGAAAGGGGACTCCAGAAGTCGATAGGGTTGCTATTGAGCAGCTATACAAAGTCGATCAATAAGCGTTATAATCGACATGGGGGATTATTTCAACCGCATACGAAAGCAAAAGAAATATGCGACGACTGTTACCTTTTAACCGTGGTATCATACGTTCATCAAAATCCAATATGTGCGAAGAAAGCAGTTACACTCGGGGGTTGGCCTTATTCGAGTTATCGTGACATTGCAGGGATGAGGAGTGGTACGCTGCCAGATAAGGATTTTTATAAGAACTATTTTAAGTCTGATGAGGAGTTCAAGAAGTATTCAGAAGAGATAGTTCGGAGCATTAAGATATAGGACACCTCTAAGGTGTCCTATATCTTTCACCCTCAAAACTCTTCTCCCTTCTCCCTCGTTATGTCCGCCCCCAGAGCCTGTAATTTCTTTTCAATCGCTTCGTAACCTCTGTCGAGGTGGTACACTCGAAGGACTTCCGTTTCACCGTGTGCGCGCAGGCCTGCAAGTATGAGTGCGGCAGATGCGCGCAAATCCGTCGACATTACTTTTGCACCCGTCAGTTTCTTCACCCCTCGGATAACGGCTGCATTCTCATTCAGTGTGATGTCGGCCCCGAGGCGCACCAATTCTGGCACGTGCTTGAATCGATCAAAATAAATGGTGTCGGTGACTGTGGAAGACCCTTTCGCAATTGCCATCAACGCTATCCACTGTGCCTGCATGTCCGTGGGAAAACCGGGATAGATAGCGGTCGTAACATCGACTGGACCGATTTCTTTCGGCGCGTGAATTTCGATCGATGATGAAGTGACCGTCACATTGGCTCCGGCGTCTTCTAGCCGGGCAGTGACGGCTGTAACATGCTGAGGATTGCACTCCTCCACTTTTACTTTTCCTCCGCAGATGGCGCTTGCGACGAGCATCGTCCCGGTTTCTATACGGTCGGGAATTGTTTCAACATCCGCCGGGTGCAGGGCATCGATCCCCTCGACCTCAAGCACGTTGGTTCCGACGCCGTCAATTTTCGCCCCCATTGAGACAAGCAGTTCGGCGAGGTTTGTGATCTCCGGTTCCACGGCTGCATTTTCGATCAGGGTCGTCCCTTTCGCGAGCACCGCCGCCATCAAGACATTTCCCGTCGCTCCGACGCTTGAGATTTTGAATGAGACACGCGCTCCTTTCAAGCGCCGTGCTTTTGCAATGATGTAGCCCCGTTCCAATTCTATCGACGCACCCAATTTTTTCAATCCTTCTATGTGAAGATCGACAGGACGCGGTCCCCACGCACAGCCGCCGGGGAGCGATACTTTCGCATGACCGTAACGGGATACCAGCGGGCCAAGCACATAAATTGATGCGCGCATTTTTTTTACGTGTTCGTACGGCGCTTCGAATTTATTGACACGAAAGGTATTAACGAGGAGCGACCCTCCGCTCCGTTCGACGGTCACTCCCATCGTTTGAAGCAGGCGGGACATGGTGACGACGTCGCGCAGATCAGGGGTATTGCGAAGTTCATATTTGCCGCTGGCGAGGAGCGTTGCCGGCATCAGTGCAAGCGATGCATTCTTAGCTCCGCTGATACGCACGGTTCCCTGCAGCGCTTTGCCGCCGTGAATAATGAATTTGTCCACGAGTGTCCTTTAGGAAAATCGCTTATATGCTGTCGTTAAGAATGACGAACGTCGTGTATCGATCACTCATGGCAGCGCCCGATTACTTTTTCTCAGCAGCCGCGCCCGACGCGTTCCGCTTTCGCCACCAAAAGAATCCAACAGCGAGCATTGCACACCATGAGAGGATGTTCGTAACAAGGCTGATATTCCGGCCGAGGAAATACTGGTCCGGATGGAAAACAAATTCGACGCGGTGCTTTCCTTTCGGGACGACAACGGAACGAAATGCGTAATCCGTTTTATAGATCTCTGTTTCCACTCCGTCGATGAAGGCTCTCCATCCCTTCGGATAATAGATCTCGCTCACATAGAGCAGGTTGTTGCCCGATGCGACGACGTCGAACGAGACATTGTGAATACCGAAGCTGTTGACGGCGACCTTTGCCGACGTGTCGGGTGGTTCGAAGGAAATACCGGGGTTCTTTTCAAAGTATGCGATATGACGCGGGTTGAATGACATATCACGGATGCGGTATAATATGCCAAGCCCTGAATCAACGGCCGCCGAATCGACAAACCACGCCCGTTGGCTCCCGGGAGGGTATGCGAGAACTTTCTTGTCCTGCCCCTCGAAAATAACCGGGAGTCCGGGAATGTTTTCTTTCGGGTCGGAGATAATATATTTCGTATTCATCAGCTCCCATACGGTCGGATTTCCAATTGTCGCTACGTCGACCACGTCCTGGTAGATTCGGATCTTGGCGCCGTGATATCCGCCGATGCTCTGCAATCTATAGTATGCCAGAGTGTTCGATGGTCCTCTTAAGTTTTCGGTGTCCAGGACTCGATACAGCGATTTGTCCTCTTGTATTGCTTTCACATAATCAGGCGTTGAGAATTCTGTGGCTTGTTGCGTCGCATCGTGGAGCTGCATCGGTTTATAATCTATGCGCCAGAGGTCTGCCAGGGCCAGGGCTAAAATTGCGACACCGAATGTTGTCGATGAGACGATATGTTTTCGGAACGCGTAGGCAAGGCCGAAAACGGCCAGAAGAAGAAATGTCCCGATCAGATAATCCGTGATGACAGAATCGTAGAGAAAATCGAAGACCATCGGGCGGACCTGCGCAAGAACGCCTTCCGATTGCCTGCCGAGGAGTTCTGACAACAACTTGGAAAGTCCGTTGCTGCCGATGAAGCTCCGGTAAAGGTCCTCGAAAAATCCGCGACCGACAATCCCGAGAATGAACAGCACGCCTGCACCGCCGATAATGTACTTGTATTTTTTCTCTCCCTCCGGTGAAAACTTTTCCTTCCCCTTGTCAAGAACCGATTGCAGGCCGTATCCTGCAAAAATAGGTACGATGAGCTGCAAAAGAATAAGGATCATCGATGGGATGCGGAACTTGTTGAATTCAGGGAAATGATAATACATCAGATCATAGACAAAAGAAAAATTTCTCCCAAATGATACGAACAGAGATAATCCTGCGACAATGAGCATCGCCTGGATAAAACGATCCTTGCGATTGTAGTACACTCCAAGTACAGCAAAAATGAGGACGATAATGCCCATGTACTGCGGCGCATCGGTCCACGTCATCTGCCCCCAGTATGTGTTCAGGTGCTGCTCTTGATTTCCAGTGAGCGGCCCTTTGTACGGCTGCCCTCCGAAACCGTATAGCGACGGAATGAAAAATGTCATTGTCTCGCCCGGACTGAAGGACCAGTTCGTCGCATACTCGTAATCCAATCCTCCCTCAGCCGTTTTGGACTGGGCCGTGCCCGGCGTTTGAACGATCGGGTTCGATCCGCGAATCGAGTAAGGATTGTACTCAAAAGTTGACAGATAAATATCTGCAGACATTGCAAACGAAAAAGCGGCTGCCAGTGCAAAGACGACCCCGCTCCGTATGACGTGCAGCCATTGCTCTTTTTTGATGATCCGGAATACGAGTAGATAAAGATAATAGATCCCGATCAAGAGATAGGTATAGAAAAAGAATTGAATGTGCGATGCAAGCTGCTGGATATGGATAGCCACCATCAATACGATGCCGTGCCACCATTTGAAATCATCGATCATTTTTTCGATAAGCATCAACACGATCGGCAGCAGACAGATCGACGCGACTTTTGTGTTATGCCCCACCATGATGAGGATGATGACGTACGTAGAAAAAAGAGTTGCTGACGAAGTGAACAGCGCTGCAATCGGCGATTTCTTTTTGTGGATCATGAAGAAATACGTCGAGACGCCGAAAATGAAATAATAGAACATCACCGTCGTTCCGGCATCATTCCGCAGAATGCCGGTAAAGATTCTGTGCACAACATCGATGATCGTCGAGGTAATGTCGTAAACGCGGTCTTGGGCTGAAAGGAGGCTTGCCAGCGACGGCATTCCGCAAAAGATGTACGGCACCCACAACGGATAGATGCCATCCTTTTTTGCATCGTCCAAATATGGCTGGAAACTTCTGGCTGCGAGATTGTCACCGGCAAAAAATACTTTGCCGGAAAAAACAACGTCATGGAAAAAAATGACAAGCGCCAGCAGGATAACACCGACCGCGGCGTAGTGCTGATACTTCTTTGGGATGATCGGCCGTGCTTCCGCACGCGGTTGATTTTTTTGTTTTGCCATGAGAGGGTGAGGGTTGGTGAAGGTGGTTACAATGCTGCGCCCGTAAGCGAATCGTCGAAGAGCTGCGCCAGCCGTTTCGTAATTTCTTTTCTCTCGAACTGTGTTACCCTATTCACGTCCGGTGAAAAACTCGGTTTATTATAGAGATAATCGCTGTAATATTCAAGAATGATGCGTTCGATTGCTGGGATGTCATCGTTGCGTGCGACGCTGCCGGTACCCGTAGATCGCAGCAGTTCGGCTATCGCCCCTTCGTGAGCGATGCCGATGATCGGCCGCCGGGCCCCGATGTATTCGAAAACCTTGCCCGGAACGATTTCTTCCCCTCCCGCATATTCATCCACGATCAACAGCAATGCGTCGGATGTCATCAGATGAGCGATACTTTCGGAGTGAGGGAGATAGGGAAATAATTCAATGCACTCAGCGACTGACGGTTCGTGAAACATGTCCAGAATTTCGCCGCCGAACCTTCCGATAAAGTTCAGCCGGATCTTCTTCGAGTCGATTTTTCCAACGGCGATGAGATTTGAGACCGCCTGCAAAAATGTCCTTGGATTGCGAACACCGTACATCGAACCCGTGTACGTTACCGTAAACTTATCGTTCCTGTGAAATGCCGTCGTCGGGAAATCAGCACTGTCGAATCCATTCGGTAAAAGGACAACTTTGTCGAGGGGGACGTTAGGATATTTTTTATGGAGGTCGAGAAGAATACCGCGCCATGCAACTTCAACCCTTGTCGCTTCTTCAAAACAGCTTCGTTCAAGATAGGCGTCTAACATCTTCGGGAGGAACCAGCGGTTGGGTGTTGAGAGAAAACCAGTCCACGGGTCCCGGAAGCCCGCTACCCACGGTATCCCGGTCGCGCGATGAACATTCCTGGCGATGACCGCGCACGTGTAGGGAGGGGACGAAGAATAGATCGTGTCGACATGTTCCGCCTCGATGATCCTCTTTGCCTCTTTCACCACGGTAAACAGCCAGCCTATGCGCGCATCGGGGATAAAAAAGGTCGCCCGGATAAATTCCGCGATTCCTTCAGCGAATGTCTTTCGCTCTCCTTTTTTTGGAATGTTATTGACATCGACAGCTGTACCCGGCTTTTTGCCAGTGATGCTTCGGTACAGGCCGTATGGTTCAAGAATGGGAGTCCTGAAAACTTTCAGCGAGGGGGGAATTTCTCTAAGGAGCGACTCATCACGCGCCGGATAATCTCCATCTTGCACCGTGAGGACAACCGGTTCCCATCCAAACTCAGGGAGGTACTTTACGAATTTCAGAACTCTCTGTACTCCCGGCCCCCCGGAAGGCGGAAAGTAGTACGTGATAATGAGAACTTTTTTCATTCCTGGTCAGCTAGTGCGGTACCGAATCAAGGCTCGGCAGCCGTTCCTCTTTCACAAAACATAAACGGCTGTAATGCCCATGCACCACAGCCGTGAAAAGCAATACATTATAGTTGAAAAATACGAAGAATATGCTGCAAAGGCAATATCCACGGTACGCTGTAAACCGATGCAATCACAGAGGCTTGCAAGGTTTTGTTGTTCGTGTTTTTCCTTCACTCTAGCGATTCTTTCATTTTTGACTTGACAAATAGTTCTTTAGTGTGTAATTTAAGATAAATTAGTCTGAAATTATATGAGCCTTATTTTTAGCCGTCAATGCGAATACGCCCTTCAGGCGGTGCTCTATGTCGCTCTCAAACCTGAAGGCGAAATGTCGTCGATAAAAGAGATGACGAAAAAACTCGGCATCCCGTACCATTTTTTGGGAAAGATCATGCAGGACCTCTCCCGCAAAGGTTTATTGCGGTCGTTAAAAGGTCCAACGGGCGGTTTCGCCCTGGGAATGCCGGCGAAGGACATCACACTTTTTCATATTGTCGAGGCGATCGACGGTGCAGCATTTACATCACAATGCGTTATGGGTTTTCCGGAATGTTCCGGGAAAAATCCCTGCGCCGTTCACGAACAATGGGCAGGCCTCAGGGAGGGAATATACAAGATGCTGGTGAATAAACAGATCGCAGATGTAGCAAAGGATATGAAGAAGCCGATGTACTCGCTGCACCGCCGCTAGTTTTTTTTTGTACATATTTAAGACTAAGTTATCTGAATATAACGGATAAGGTATTTTGTGGGAGGATTTATGAGGGACGCGATGAACGCTTACCGTGACGTTCCAGCAACACCGTCAAAGGAGAATTTGCTCTCTCCGCCAAAGATTAAGAAAATTGCGCCTGAACTTCGTCGGCATAAAGTTGAAGTCCCAATCGGGCTGAATTGGCATAAGAGACTTCTCAGGAAGCTGGAGAGTGATTCCCAATTCTTACGCTCTTCGACGCAGCTTGCTTTTGCACTTCTTTGCCTTTGGATCGGAGCAGACTTTTTCCTTTTCATGAGATGGGGAATGTCGGGGGGAGATGAGACGCTGGTATCCCGGCCTCCCGGCGTCGAAGGGTTTTTGCCGATTAGCGCGCTGCTAGGTGTGAAATACTGGCTGGAGACATCAACCGTGAATACGATTCATCCGTCGGGAATTTTCATCTTTGCGGCGATTGTGCTTGTCAGCATTGCGCTCAAAAAATCTTTCTGCAGCTGGCTCTGTCCGGTCGGGACGTTGAGCGAGTCCCTCTGGCTTCTCGGTGAAAAGATCTTTGGACGAAATCTTCGGCTGCCGCGCTGGCTGGATCATCCGCTTCGTTCGCTGAAATATCTTCTTCTTCTCTTTTTCGCGTGGGTGATTTCGGGAATGGATGTGTCCGCCCTTCAATCATTCATCAACAGTCCGTACAACAGAATGGCCGACGTGAAGATGTACTTGTTCTTCGCGAATATTTCGGCCTTCGCCTTCTGGGCGATAGTTGTTCTGATGCTGCTTTCGATCGTTATAAGAAACTTCTGGTGCAGGTTCCTCTGCCCGTACGGAGCGCTGCTTGGAGTGCTGAGCTGGTTCAGTCCCTTGAAGGTCACGCGTGAAGCCTCGTCATGCATCGATTGTGAATTGTGCACGAAGGCCTGCCCGTCAAATATTCTCGTTCATAAAGCGGGAAGAGTCTGGAGTGACGAGTGCACGAGCTGTATGCGCTGTATTGAGGTGTGTCCGGTCAAAGACACCCTTTCGCTGCGTTCGAAGCTGATGAAGCAAACTCTTCCCGCATGGGTCTTCGGCGTTCTCGTTGCCGGCGTTTTTGTGGCCGTGACGGGTCTTGCGATGGTGACGAACCATTGGACAAATGGTATTTCCATAGAAGAGTACTTACACCGGTTTCAAGAAATTGAATCGCCGTTGTACCAGCACTAGAAAGGTGCCTAGACGATGGAACCTGTTGTCGAACTGCCAGACCAGGATTATGCGGATGCAACTGATTTCTACGACAGTCTCGCCGGAGATTATGACGCGATGACTGGCTTCGAGAAGCGGTTTATCCACGAAAAGCCGTTTTTCAGTCTCTTAGTGAGAGAATATGGAATCACGACAGCGCTCGACGCCGGCGCCGGAACGGGATTCCATTCACTATTAATGGGACAGCTTGGGGTGGACATGACTGCTGCGGACGTGTCAAAAAAGATGATCGCGAGAGTCAAATCTCACGCTAATGACCTGCACCTCACAATCGACGTTGTTGAATCGAACTTTGAGGACCTCCCGCGCAAGCAGCATAAAAAATTTGATGCCGTTCTGTGCATGGGCAATTCCCTTCCTCACCTTCTCACCCGCGGAGAATTGGTGTCATCTCTGAAGAGCTTTTCTGCCGTGCTGCGGCCAGGTGGTTTCCTCTTTCTTCAACTCCTCAATTATGCCCGGATCCTCGCTTCCAAAGACCGAATTCAGAGTGTGAAAGAATCAGGCGGAGTAACGTTTGTACGATCCTATGAGTTTCACGAGAAGTTCGTGGTATTTAACATTCTGCGTTTGAGTACTAAGAACGGACAGCCCGTTCATCAGCTCGACAGCGTAAAGCTTCGGCCAATCTTAAAGCAGGAACTGCTGAGTGCATTGGAAGAGGCGGGGTTTGACGATATGCGTTTCCACGGCAGCATTGCGCTTGACGATTATCATGAAGAGAGATCTAAAGATCTTGTCGTCCGGGCGCTGAAACGAAAGACAATGAACTGATCTCCCGAATTGCATAATAGAAGGAACGGTGCAGTGAAACGTCTCCGGGTCAGCCCTTGGTCTGTGATCATTATTTCGTCCTCTGTGCCTGGATCGGACGGTTGCGTATTTATCAGGAACGGCATCCGATTCCCGCGTCGCTCATCGTCGGCAACGGGGATATCGAGAATATTGACAAATAAAACAAGTCGGTGACATGAAGAGAAGAATCTTCGGCGTAATGATTCCTCCAATGCTGATAACGAGAGAGCATGGATCATGGGCCGTCCTTGTTGTCCCAATGCTTGTCAACGTATATGTTGCAGGAAGATGGTCCGGTGATTTTGTTCTCGTCGTTCTCGTTATCCTTGGTGCATTCCTGGCATACGTGCCTGCCCAGGTTTTCCTCCGGCACCATTCAGGCGTTCGTCATCCGGTTGACAAATTGAGCCAGGCAAGATTTTGGGGGATGGTCTATGCAGGGGTTGCGATCTGCGCGGGCGTTGTGCTTCTTGCAGAGGGATACATTTTCCTTCTCGCGATCGGGGGAGCTGGAGCGATGTTATTTTACGCCAATTTCTATTGTGTGAAACATTATTCTAAAATGGCCGCGACCGACCTGCTTGCCGTTGCGGGGCTTACGCTCGGCGGGCTGAGCGTCTATTATGTTCTTACGGGATCGCTCGACAGGACAGCCTTCGCACTCTACGTGCTCAATTTTCTTTTCTTCGGCTGCAGCGTTTTCTACGTTCACATGAAGATACAATTCTCTGCATCTAAGAGGTCGGCGATGAAATGGCGAGAGAAATTGATATTTGGGAAATCGAATTTACTTTATTTTGCAGCGCTTGTGGTGATCGTAGGCGTTCTTTCGGCTTTTCGACTTATCTCGTTCGTTGTACTGATAGCGTTCCTTCCAATGATCGGGCATGGAGTGTACGGTACTGTAAAACTCTCTCACAAGGTTCATTTCAAGAAGCTTGGATTCATCCTGTTAGGACAATCCATTTTGTTCGGGTCGCTGCTGTGCTGCTTTATGTGAAAAACCTTCGTCATCTTGGCGAATGCTGACTATGAGCTGAGCACTTCCCATCCTCTTTTGCTTATTCTGAAATAGATGATTCCGCCGAATATAAATCCAAGGGCTAGCAGGGCTGCTCCGACGGGAAGGTTTCCAAGAATGATGTTCCCTGTCCCAAAGAGAAAAGTGTAGATCATGACAACGCCGCTCATCCAGTTCAAAAGGTTGAAGATGCCATCCTTTTGAGGGACAATGTCGGCCGCTTCAACCGAAATTGGTCCCCACATCGCAGGGTTCGGGCGGACTCGCCGGTAAAAGGAGAGAAGCTTCTCCCTGGGTTCAGGCCGAGTAAGAAAAGTAACAGTGAGCCATACAGCCGTCGTGGCCGAGACGGTGATGAGAAGGAGATATGCAAATTCTTTCGGTTCTCCTTCGTTAAGATGAAAACCGAATTGAAGTATCATCGACACGACAAATGCCGCGACCATAGCCGAGATTTCGCTCCACGCATTGATGCGCCACCAGAACCAGCGGAGGATGTACACAAGGCCCGTTCCCGCGCCGACTGCCATCAAAAATCTCCATGCATTTCCGATCGAGTCCATGTAAAAAGTGACGATGGCTGATAAGATCATAAGCAGCATCGTGATGCCCTGCGACACCGTGACATAGTGTTTCTCGTTTCTGTCGGGTCTCCAGAAACGGCGGTAGACGTCGTTGACGAGATAGCTTGCTCCCCAGTTCAACTGCGTACCGATGGTAGACATATACGCTGCTGCGAATGCGGCAAGCATCAGGCCGCGGAGGTACGACGGCAGGTCCGAAATAAGAATGCGGATATAGCCCGACTCGGGGTCTGCCTGAAACGCGGAATCGTGCTGGTAGCGAACCACCGCCACGAGTCCAACCAGGATCCACGGCCACGGGCGTATCGCGTAATGCGCCACATTGAACCAAAGTGTCGCCAGGAGCGAGTGTTTCTCATTTTTTGCGGAGAATATCCGCTGCGCAATGTATCCGCCTCCTCCCGGCTCAGCTCCCGGATACCAAGACGCCCACCAGTTGACCGCAATGAAAACAAAAAACGTTATTAGCGGCATCCAGGCAGAATTAATGTCCGGTACGAACGACAATATAGATCCCTGCGAACCCCGTGTCGCATCAATTTTATGAAGCTGTGAGAGCATCTCGTTCATTCCTCCCGCTGCATTAACGGCAAACACAGCGAGAAGGATAACCATCCCCATCTTCAACACGAACTGAAATAAATCTGTCCATAGGACTCCCCATAATCCCGAGAGTGTCGAGATCGAGGCTGTGATGAACATGATGCCGATCGCGATCATGAGGGCTTCGATTTTTGAGACTCCCAGGACGAGCATCATGATCTTGACGATCGCGAGGTTCACCCATCCCAGGATAATGAGGTTGATCGGAAGGCCTAGGTACACGGCGCGAAACCAGCGGAGGAACGTCGCAGGTTTTCCGGAATACCGGATCTCGGCAAACTCTACGTCCGTAAGCACTCCGGCACGCCGCCACAGTTTGGCAAAAAAGAATACGGTGAGCATTCCGCTGAACGCCATGCTCCACCAGATCCAGTTGCCTGCAATGCCGTTCCTCGCAACAAGACCGGTAACGACAAGCGGCGTATCAGCGGCAAACGTTGTCGCCACCATCGACGTCCCTGCCAGCCACCATGAGACGTTTCTTCCCGAGATAAAAAAGTCGCTAACGCTTTTTGTCGCACGCTTGCGGAGGAACAACGCCACTGCGAGGTTGATCGCGAAGTAGAGCGCGATGACGATCAGGTCTATGACGGTAAGCTGCATCGGAAGCTCCTCCAAATGGGGTAAAAAAAATAAATCGGGACATCTGGAAAACTCCCTCTCACGAATTCGCGGCCTGGGGGCACGGTGCGAGCTTCATTTTTGGGGTCGTTCAGATGACTCAAATCGTAACCTAGACGCAACGATGTAAGAACGGGGATGATGAAGGAGTCTCTTCTTTTACGGACGGAGATAAGAAAACAACGGCAGGTTTGGTACGTCATGTGTTCGAAGCATGAACGAAATAGGGGAAACGCAGGCGAAGCGAGCCGGAAGAAGCCGGCCAATGTAATTCACTCTTTCGTCGCTTTTGCGACGGTATCGAATATCGGAAAAACGCGGTCGAGCTGGGAGATCTTCAGGAGCGCCATGACTTTTTTGTGCACGCCGACAAGGATGACCTTGCCGCCATGTCCGCGCATCTGGCGTTCAGCGATAAGAAGCGCGCTGAGGCCGCTACTGTCGCAGAACTCAACGTCCGTCAGGTCCACTACAAGCGATTTTAGCGTTGGACGGCAGAGCAGGATAAATTCCCCCTTTAACTCGGGAGAGACGGATACGTCAAGTTTCCGTTCCTTTATCTTGATAACCGTTTGCTGTGTATTTTTTGTAACATCAAACTTCATTAATCCTCCGACGCTCCGTCAAAACATTGCCATAGTGCGCAACAATTGCTCGAAACTTCGCTGCGGGCTTTTCTCGTGTGATGTCTTTAATTGGAAATTATAGAACTTGTCTCCGTTTTCTTTGACGAATCCGACTTTCAAGGCTGCATTCGCGCCGCGGCAGAGATATGCGGCATGAAGAACCATCGGAAGGTTGAGGTCGAACACGACATCAAACTTTTGGCGGTTGAGTTTTTGCACCGCCTTTTTTTTGGGAAGATAGAAAAAACCGATGCTCTCTTTTGTCATCGGGAAAACGTCGCAGTGAGCGAGTGAACTCGAAAGGTCCCGAAAAGAATCGTAGATCACGACGGTCAGCTTGTTGCCCCGAAATTTGTTCTGCAGCGATGTCAGCAAAGGAATCGCCAGCGCACGATGCTCGCTGTCTTCCGGAACGATCACGAGAGCAGTTCGCGCTTCGGAATACAATTTTGTGAATTCCGTCTGCGGATAATTATGCTTGCGAAAATGAAACCGCGCAAGAGCCATCCCGATCCGCAGCCGTGAGGATTCCAGCATAATCAATTCGCTGCTCTTTCTCTGGCTGAGTAAAGTTGCAAAAGGTTTATCTTAAAAGCAAGTTGCGGAAAAAGCTGTTGGAAGCTTCTCTCTGCGGTAATGAAATAATTATCCCGTTAATGAGCAAGGTGTCCGACAGCTAGGAACCGAGCATTTTTTGAAACTCCTTTTTGTCGACGGTCTTCACCCCCAGCTCGACTGCTTTGTCGAGTTTCGAACCGGCGTCCGTTCCGACGACGACGAAATCGGTTTTTGCGCTCACGCTCGACGTCACTTTTCCCCCCAATGATTCAATTCGCTCCTTTGCTTCATCGCGCGTCATCGTATCCAACCCCCCTGTGAGGACGAATGTTTTTCCGGCAAACGGCTGAGAAGAGGATTTCTTTTTCACGGATTTCAGCGTAACGCCGGCGCGCTGCAGCTTGTTGATAAGATCTTTTGTGTGCCGCTCGTTGAAAAAACGGACCGCGCTTTCTGCGATGCGGGGCCCGATTCCCTCGACTTGCTCCAGGTCTTCGAGAGACGCGTTCTGGAGCCTGTCGATGGAGCCAAACGAATCGGCGAGCAGTTTCGCAACTCCAGCGCCGACATAGCGGATGCCGAGCGCGAAGATCACTTTCTGAAACGGCTGCTTCTTGCTCTGTTCGATCGCATCGATAAGATTCTGCGCACTCTTTTCTCCCATGCGTTCGAGGGGAACGAGCTGTTCTTTTTTCAGCGAATATATATCCGCGAGTGTATAGATGAGCTTCTCGTTGACGAGCAGATCGATGACGGCCTCTCCCAGGCCTTCGATGTCCATCGCTCCGCGATGAGCAAAATGTTCTATCCTTCCGCGCACCTGCGCCGGGCATTCCGAGTTCTCGCAATAGTAGGCTGCTTCGCCTTCGGGGCGGTAGATTTTCGAGCCGCATTCCGGACACACCTTCGGCATGGCGAAAGGCCTGGAACTCTTCTCCCGCTTTGCCGTGTTCACTGCGCTCACCTTGGGGATCACATCGCCCCCTTTTTCAACGGTGACGGTGTCGCCGATCCGCAGGTCGAGTTCGTTGATGTAATCTTCGTTGTGAAGCGTTGCACGGCTCACGGTCGTGCCCCCCACAAAAACGGGCTCCATTTCTGCCACCGGCGTGATTGTTCCTACGCGCCCCACTTGCAGCGTGATGCCCAGTAGCTTCGTCTCGACTTTTTGAGCCGGAAATTTGTATGCAATCGCCCACCGGGGACTTTTTGCTACGGCTCCGAGTGCATCTTGCTGGCGGATCGAATCGACCTTTACGACCACTCCGTCGATGTCGTACGGCAGACTTTGGCGCCGGTCCTTCCATTCATCGCAAAAATTCTTGACCTCACGTATCGTCTTGCAGATCCGGATATTTTCGTTGACGACAAAGCCCATTTCTTTCAGCATCTGCAAGTTCTCATAATGGCTCTTCAGCGAAACATCATCCGAACGGAGGAAATACGAGAACATGTTGAGACGCCGGGCGGCGACGATTTTCGGGTCCTGAAGTTTCAGCGTCCCGGAGGTTGAATTGCGTGCGTTGACAAAAAGCTTTTCTCCTGCGAGTTCCCGTTCGGAGTTCATCCTCTCGAAATCTTTCTTCTGCATGTAGATCTCACCGCGCACTTCAAAATTACGAAGCCGGGTTTTCGCAGCGTGAGAGCGCAGGGGAATGGAACGGATCGTCCGGAGATTGTTGGTGATCTCGTCTCCCTGAACGCCGTCTCCCCGCGTCGCTCCCTGAACAAGGATCCCGTTCTCATACCTGAGGCTGATTGCGACCCCGTCGATTTTTAGCTCTGCGATGTACCGATAGGTTTCGTGCTCCAGCAGCGAATCGACCCTCCGGTCGAAATCGAGCAATTCCTCTTCGGAATATGTATTGGCCAGGCTGAGCATCGGGACGCTGTGTGTTACAGCCGAAAACTCTTTCGTCGGCTGGCCGCCGACGCGCTGTGTTGGTGAGTCGGGAGCTTTCAGTTTAGGGAATTGCTTTTCGAGGTCGGCAAGCTCGCGCATGAGCAGGTCGTACTTTTCATCCGAGATCGTCGGGTCTGAGAGGACGTAATACTTGTGATCATGCTCCCGGATCACTTCGGACAGCTCACGGACGCGGTCGCGCGCATCGTTTCCTGAAGGGCTGGATTTCCGCGCTTTCATGTCAACGTTTGGGTTTCAAATTCTCAGAGGTGAGGATGAGGTTCCGGATTACAACGCCGCGTTTTCCGAATTTGCCGATGTCGATTCCGTTCAGCATAAACCGGATCCCGCCTGCGTTTCCGAGAGAGAGCCTGAACTGTTTTGCAGCGATCCACGTCCGAGAAGCCCCGGGGAGAAGGATGATGCTTTGTGTGGGTGCATTGTCTTTGCCGATACTGATCCACACCGAATCGGCCGTCACCGCGCGCAGAGTCAACGAATCTTTTTTTGGAGCGGCTTGGAGAACTGCGAAAGTATCGAGTGACGCCTTTTGGGGAAGGATCTGCTTCTCCTGTTCCTTGACGACTTCCTGGAACGGTGTCTCCTGCGCTATCGGGGTCTTTGATTCCTGCGTGGCATAGTCGTACATGAAATAGATGAGGATCACGGCGACAATGACGACGCCGACGACGACGGCGACCGTCCTGTTGTCATTCTGCCGCAGGTACTCGGGTTTTCCCCCGGCTCGTGCGGCGCCGGCCTGTTCGGGGAGTGAAGGGAGCTCCGTACCGCTCCACCCGGACCCGATCATTGTGCCGTTGTCGACGGAATATTTTCCGCCCACCATAACGTCGAATTTTTTCAGAACGGCTTTCGGCGCCAATCCGATCACGAGCGCATATTCGCGGATGAATGCACGAACATACGTCTGCGGGAGGATATCGAAAGAGCCCTGTTCAATCGCCTCGAGGTACTTGACGTTGATATGCGTTTTTTTAGAAATGTCTGCGAGAGAGATGTCTTTAGCGACACGCTCTTTACGCAGTTCGTCGGAAAAAGTATTCATCGCGATTTCAGTATTGAACAAAATGGGATTGCAATGATAACATACGTATTGGCGGGGTATTTTTCAAGAGGAGATTTACGGCCTCTTACGATTTGTGGCTTCTGTCCAGGACTTCGCGGATCTTTTTTGAGAGGTCTTCGATCTGGTATGGTTTCTGGAGGAATCCGTCGACTTTCTTGGCGAACGTGTCCTCGCCCAAGATCGAGTCGCTGTATCCGCTTGAGATAATGACCTTTGCGTGAGATTTTATCCGCCGAATTTTTTGGAAGACTTCTTTTCCCCCCATCGTAGGCATTGTCATGTCGAGAAGGACAAGGTCGATCTTCTTTTTCTTTGCGAGAATATCCAATGCCTCCTTTCCGCCGCGGGAAGATTCGACGGTATAACCGAGGTCCGACAACATTGCGCTGATTGTCGTTCGGACGATCTCTTCATCATCGACCACAAGAATGGTCTCTGTTCCCCCGACGATCCGTTTATCCGGACGAACTGTTTTTGATTTGAACGTTTCGGGCAATTTCGGAAGCAGAATCGAAAACGTGGTCCCTTTTCCCGGTTCGCTCTGGACCGAAATGTAGCCTCCGTGGCCGTTCACGACACCGTACACAACCGATAGTCCGAGCCCGGTACCTTTGCCTTGTTCTTTTGTCGTGAAGAAAGGTTCGAACATTCTCTGCTGGACCTCTTTGCTCATTCCGATGCCGCTGTCGACCACCTTCATTGCGATATAGCTTCCGCTTCGGGTTTCCCCCGAGAGTGTGCTCCGGTCCTGGTCGGAATACTGCACGGGCGACGTTTCAATGGTCAGGATGCCTCCGTTCGGCATCGCATCCCGTGCGTTGATGAAAATATTGAGCATTGCCTGCTGGATCTGTCCTTCGTCGCCGTTCACGATCGCGACTTCGGATGTGAAATTTGTTACGATGGAGATATCCGGATTGACGCTTCGTTCAAAAAGATGGATTGTCTCGATGATGATCGCGTGAATGTCGACGGGGTGGACCTCGACGCTTCCCCTCCTTGCAAACGTCAACAGCTGGCGCGTGAGCGAAGCACCCCGTTTTGCCGCCGTTTCGATGATGTCGACGAAGGGGAACCATTTATCGTTCTCATTCATCCGCCGCCGCATGATCGACGATGAGCCGAGGATCGAGGCAAGAATGTTATTGAAGTCGTGTGCGACGCCGCCGGCAAGGTTGCCGATGCTGTCGATCTTTTGCGCCTGCATGATTTTCTGTTCGAGTTTCTTCTTTTCCGTAATGTCCCGAACGACGCATCGCATCAGCACCGGAATATGTTTATCGTCATAAACGAGTGACGTGTTGACGCTGACATCGATGACTCCTCCGTCCCGCTTCACCATCTGTTCTTCCATGCCGCGGAATTCGTGTCCGTTCTCGAACGCTTTTAGCAATGTCTCGAGCACGCTGAGACGGTACTCCGGCGGATAGAGTTGTGTGAGAGGATGTCCGATGATGTCCGTTTTCTGATAGCCGAGCGTCTGCACTTCCGTTTGATTGCTGCTGATGATGATGCCCTCGCGGTTCACAAGATGGTACATGTCCGGCGAGTGCTCGAAAAGATCTGCGTATTGTTGTTCCGACTTCCGAAGTCTGTCGAACAAGTGTGCGTTGTTCAGCGCAACGTTGATGTGATTCCCAAACGCTGCAATAAGGTCGACTTGGCGTTCGGAAAAGAATCCTTTGACCGTGGTGGCCAGAAGCAGCACGCCGGCGAACTGGTCCGCGGCACGAAGCGGAACCGACACCCACGACGAGAGGCCGGCCCGCTGAACATTGTCGTCGGCGAACGAAGTGCCTGCTACAGTGTCCTCTTTGTGAGTATGGATCTTTTGAATCCACGGGATAAGCTCGATATTGCCGAGGGCCTCGTTGTTGAAGAAGCTGAACGAGCAGCCGCGTGAATTGCGCAGTTCCAGCTTCTTATCGACCACAATGTATAACCAGCCGTACTCAGTCCGGGCAAGCTCAACGACTATCTGCAGCACATTGCTTAGCAGATAATCGAGGTCGATCGACTGGTTGACCGATTCCGCCACCCGATTGAGCGCTTCGAGTTCCCGTTTCTGCGCCTCGAGCTGCCGTCCGTATTTCAGCGAGAAATAGACGCTGGCGAACCCGATGATGCCGACGGTAATGATGCTGATGAAGTCGAGCGGCGTGAGCTCCAGATTAAGAACAATGTTTGCACTGATGATCGTGACCATGATAACGACAACGGCGGTCGAGGCGACGATCTGCGCCTGCTCGACAAGACCTAAGTTCTGAAAAAATGCTCTCAGCCTCTGGAAGAAATTCTTCATTCGTATTGTCTCTGTTTCATCGGTTGATTTCTAGTTCCTGGACCTCTGTCTCATCCGTTTGATCTCACGCGACCGCTTCAGTTTTCCTTCGATGGTTGCGGTGAGCAATTCGGCATCGAACGGTTTCGTGAGGTAATCGTCAGCTCCCATTTGTTTTCCGGCCCGTACGACAATGTCCTGGTCGAGCCCGCTCATGAAGATGAACGGCACGTCGACAAACCGTTCGATCGCCCGGAATTTTTCGTAGAATGTAAATCCATTCATTTTCGGCTTCACGAAATCGATATCGCACACCACGATATCCGGGGTTACGTTTTCGAGCGCAACTAACCCGTCCTCGCCGGAGTTCACCGTGTAACAGGTATAACCTGCTTCGCTCAATACATCCTTGATCACGCTGAGAAATGAATTGTCGTCGTCCAAGAGCAGCACTGTGCCTTTCGCCTTGAGCGATTGAAGAAACTGGTTGATCTTCTGCTCGACGCTTAAATGTTCCTGGTCTGAGATCTTAAATCGTTTGCGGATATCGACAAACGACGTGACGCCCATCCTCCATGCTTCCCTGATCGCCGCAAGGTACGCGTTGATCCTGACTTCCCGCTCGATGTCTGCATGATCTTTCTCGGTGATGGCGAAGGTCTCTTTCATGGAATCGATCTGCGACTGCTCCTCGGCACTGACGTTGCCGTCAGACCAAATCTCAGTCAGCAGGGTTCGGTACGCTTCGAGGGCTGCGGGGGAGTGGGGAATATGCAGCGACGCCGTTTTTGACGGCAAACTTTTCGCCTGAGCAGGCGCCGCCGGTTTTTCCGGAATGGAGACGGGTATTTTCTCTTCTACTTTTTTTCTTTCAGCCGGCGGTGCAGCTTTCACCGGCGGCTCCTCTTTCTTCGCCGGGGGGGGAGGAACTGCGTCCTTTATTTCGGCGTCTTTTAACGCGAGGATCCGCTCCTTGTACGCCCGGGCGTAGACATTGCGCTGCTCGATCTCGAAGACCCGTTCGATAAAGCCCAGCGCGCCGTCCAGATTGCCGTCTTTGATCGATCGGTCGGCGGACTTCAGGAGTTCGCTGATTGCTCGTCGATTGTTGTCCGATTCTATCGGCATGAGGTTTCTTGTTGGAAACTATTTCGATGATCTCCGACCTCCGCTTGCGTCCGGCGGCTTCTTATCGAAGATGGCGTCGGAGAGATTGCGTTCATCACGGGCTTGGGTTACCGCGAAAACAGCATCATACCTATGTCTCGCCTCAACAGTTGAATCGTTATGAGTACTGCACGATAACCCTACTTGGTGAACGATTCTTTTGCTTCGGGCGACAATACTTCATTCATGCTTCCGGTCCGATATCCCTGAAGGTCAAGGGTGACGTATGTGAAACCCAGTTCTTTCAATTGATCCACGAGAGAATACCGTAGTGCATCGTCGAGAAAGCGGTGAAGCTCCTGAGCGCCTACTTCGATACGTGCTGTCTTATCGTCGTGGTGGCGGACGCGGTAGTATTTGAACCCGGCATTCCGGAGAATTCCCTCCGCCCTGTCAACTTTCGTCAGATTCTCTTTTGTGATACCGAAGCCGTACGGGAAACGAGACGAGAGGCACGCGAACGACGCTTTATCCCACGTCGACAGGTTGAGATGTTCGGAAATTTCGCGGACCTCTATTTTAGACAACTCCGCTTCCAGCAATGGAGAGCGTACATTATTCTCTTTTTTCGCTTTCATGCCCGGGCGAAAATCTCCGACGTCATCGGTGATAGACCCATCGGCGATCCATGGAATATTCTCTTTCTCCGCGATTTCGGTGAGCTTGCCGAACAATTCCGTCTTGCAGAAATAGCACCTGTCGGGAGGGTTCTCCTGAAACTTCAGCTGGTCGGTCTCTTCCGTCGCAACTTCGATATACCGGGAGCCGAAACTCTTCGCCAGCGCGGCCGCTTCCTCGTATTCCGCACTCGGGTAAGTTTCCGATCTACCAATGACGGCGATTGCATTGTCGCCAAGAACATCGGTCGCTACTTTTAACAGCAGGGTGCTGTCGACCCCCCCCGAGTATCCGATGACCACCGAGCCGAGCTCAGCAATGATGGACCGGAGGCGTTCGTATTTTGTTTGGGTCAGCTGAGCCAGCATACCGATATTCTCCGTGTAATATTCCTGTATTTCAATGTACCTTCGTTTATGATGCGGTCCGCGCCGTCAGCGTTTCCACTACGGTTCGTCGAGCGGCATCGATCGGAAATTTCATTCCAGTCCACAATTCAAACGCCTTTGCCCCCTGGTGAACGAACATCTCCACTCCGTTGACCGTTGCCGCCCCGTCCTCATTTGCCCTTCGCAGGAGCGCCGTTTCAATGGGGGTGTATATAATATCGAAAATTATTTGATGATTTAAAAATCGAATTCCAGCAGGGATCGGCAGGGCGTCGGTATTCGGCGTCATGCCGGCGGGGGTCGTGTTTATTACGAGTGTCGATTCTGCAATGACCGCCCGAAGGCGACGTTCATCTGAAATATTGTCATAAACGACGTGGTGAAAAAGATTCCGGAACTCGCCGGTTAACTTCTCTGCTCGGGCAGCCGTCCTATTGTAGATCTTCACCGAGGCAGGTGAGAAGTAATTTGATACTGAATATGCCGCAGCCCGTGCGCCTCCTCCGGCGCCGAGGATGATAACCGGGGCTTTGCGGATTCTTTCTTTGAACGGGTCTAGAGACTGTTGGATCCCGGCGACATCGGTGTTGTAGCCGGTGAACTTGCCTTCGTGGTTGACAATTGTATTAACGGCGCCGATCGTCGCCGCGTCGTGGTCCACGGCATCGAGCAATGGAATAATAACTTCTTTATAAGGGATAGTCACATTCACGCCCGCAGTCCCGACCTTTCGCAATGACGCTATGAGTGCCGGAAGGAATTCGCCGGCAACGTCGAAGACGCCATAGGTGAACGGAATGCCGAGTTCTTTAATGGCTGCCGAGTGCATTGCCGGCGAAAGGGTATGCGCGATCGGGTGGCCGATGATGCCGAGGCGTTGGAGAGGCTGTAAATTCATGGCTGCGTTGGTCAAAAAATTAAAAAACCTAATCTCGCCGTTCCGGGATTAGGTTCCGAAGGTAAACCATACCGTTAGAAAAATGCCTAGCGCTGGAGCAGCGAAGAGAACTCTTTGATCGACTTGACGCCAAGGAATTCAGTCTCGAACCTTTTGCGCAGGTCGCTCTGCAGCGCGAACGCCGATTTGAGGGAGTCGACGGCGTCCAGCATCTTCTTCATCACGAAAAGGACTTTTGCGCGCGTATAATATGCCTCTGCAAATTGCTGATTGAGCTCGATGCATCGGTTCAACGCTTTGAGCGCTTCTTTCAGGTATCCCAGCTCGAACAGCGTGTCGCCGTAGTCAAACCAGGCTTCGTAGTTCTTCTTGTCGAGCTGCACAACCATTTTGTAGCCGATCAGGCATTCACGGTATTTTCCCAGATTGTATTCGACGTCGGCTTTGGCGTACCAAAGTTCGGGGTAATCACGGCAGATTTCGAGTGCGCGATTGTAGTCCTGCAGGGCTTTTTTGTACTGTTCGAGCGTATCGTAACAGCTGCCGCGTCCGAAAAACGACTCGTAATGTTCGTTGTCGTATTTGATCGCCTGCGTGAAACATTTGATCGCTTCGGTATAATTTCCCAGTTCTTCGTATGCATTTCCCATATTATGCCACGCCGGAACATCTTTCGATTCATGACGGAGTGTTTGAGAATAGCACTCTACCGCTTCGTGGAATTTTCCCATATTGGCAAACGCATTGCCTTTATTGTACCATGCTGCGCCGAAATCGTCCTTGATGGCAATACACATGTCATAGCTGTCTATCGAGCGGGCAAAATCACCAATCCGGTTCAGTACGATGCCGCGGTTGTACCATGCATTGTAATTGTAAGGGTCGAGGTTGAGATGTTCATCGTAGCATTTGAGAGAATCCTCCAGCCGGTCCATGAAGTCATAGCAAAATCCAAGTTCGAACATCGCATCTTTGTTTTCTTTATTCTCTTTCAGCAGGAACTCAAAGATCTCAGCAGCTTCTTTGTACCGCTCAATTTTTTCGAGTGTCACAGCCTTATTGAAAAGGGCTTCTTCACTGCCGGGTTCAATCGACAGAGCTTTTTCAAAACTTTCGAGCGCTTCATCTACCCGGTTTGCATTATCGAACGTTATGCCGAGGTTAATATATATCTCACATTCATTCGGATTGAGGCTCACAGCGTGTTCATAACATTCGATCGCGTCATCGTACCGGTACATGTTGTTCAAGATCATTCCCCTCCGTACCCACGCATCCGAGCTGTACGGCACAAACTCGATCAACTGGTCTGCAAAATGGAGCGCTTCTTCAAACTTTTCCTGTTCGAAGTAGAAATCGACGATCTCTTCAAGGGCCTCAATAGTGCGGATGCCATTCCCCCCCTTCTTGAGGATATCCTTGAAGCGCTCGATCTCCTCACTACGGTCGTTACGCCGCGGGGGTTGGCCTCCTAACTCATCGTCGAAGCTGTCGGAATCCAAATGAGACATAGAAATTTGCGTTGGTTGGTGGCGTAATGTAGCCTTGTTTAATTAAGCGAAAAAGCCGTCTTAAGTCAATAGCAGGCGGCCGGGATAGAACCCGCCGAATAGTAACTATTCCTGTTCATTTGACTTGGAACAAAGACGAAGCGGAGTTACGCTAACTTCCTTATTGTTTTTGACACATAAATCCGCTATATTCAATGTTCAAGCCGCAAATGATTGCTGAAAACGTTAAAAATTTGCAGGAAAAGATTAAAAACGCCTGTCTTGCGGCAGGGAGAAATCCGGATTCGGTGACGCTGATTGCCGTGACGAAGACGTTCGGATTTCTTGAAATTGACGAAGTTGCGCGTGCCGGAGTCCATGACGTCGGAGAGAATTACGTCCAGGAAGTCAGGGAGAAGAAGACGAAGGTTACCGAACCCGGGATTCGCTGGCATTTTCTTGGGCACCTGCAGTCCAATAAGGTAAAATACATAGCCGAGTGGGTGCATCTAATCCACTCGGTCGATAATGATAATGTAGCGGCAGAGATTCAAAAGCGGGGTGCAATGCTGGGCCGCGTCATGGATGTGTTGATCGAACTAAATACTTCCGGTGAGCAGACAAAATTTGGCGTCAAACCGGGCAAGGCTGTAGATTTGGTCAGGCAGATTTCGTATCTGCCGAACCTGAATGTCCAGGGGTTGATGACGATCGGTCCATTCACGTCCGACCCCGAAGACTCGCGGCCATCTTTCCGTCTTCTGAAAACGGTTTTTGAAGAGATCAACTCTGCCAAGCTTCTTCGCCAGCCGATGAGGCATCTCTCGATGGGAATGAGTCACGACTTTACTGTTGCCATTGAAGAAGGTTCTACGATGGTTCGGATCGGAACAGCGATTTTTGGGACAAGGCCAAAACCAAACGTTCACTGAAGGAGGCATCGATGAAACTCACACCTCTTGATATAAAGAAACAGGAGTTCAAGAAGGTTCTTCGGGGATATGACCCGGTGGAGGTTGATTCATTCCTGGACATGATGTCCAATGAGTTCGCCGATCTGATGCGACAATCCAAAGAAATGAGCGGGCAACTCGTTGAATTTGAAACGCAGCTTCGCGATTACCGGCAGATGGAGAAGACGTTGCAGCAGACATTGATGCAGGCGCAGGAAGCCAGCGGCAGGTCGATCGAGAACTCGCGTAAAGAAGGGCAGTTGATTATCCAGGAGTCGGAGTTGAAAGCGAACCAGCTTCTAGACCGCGCACGGATGGAACTTTCCAGAACCAGGGAAGAGATCGCGAACCTCCGCTCGAAAAAAGAATCGATCGTCAGCCGGCTGAAAGTACTGCTGAATTCAGAGATCGACCTGATCAAAGCGCTTGAGGTCGACGATGATGAATTGACGAGGGACTTGTCGAGAGGAACTGGGAAAGATTCGATAGAAATTGACGAGATTATTAAGAAGCTGTGAACAGTGATCAGTGAACAGTAAACAGCTGTCGGTAAACAGTAAGTCGAAAATAAGTCGCAATCTAAAATTGGCAATTGTAAATCGAAAATAGACAATGTCTCCCCTACGCCAGCACATTGATGATACGATAAGATTTTTACGCACAAAGACTTCGGCATCGCCGGCGATCGGGATCATTTTGGGGACAGGCCTCGGAGGATTGGCAAAAGAAATCAAGACCGAGGTGGTGCTCGACTACGGCGATATTCCGCATTTCCCTTTGTCGACCGTCGAATCCCATCATGGCAAGTTGATCTTTGGGACTCTTGGAAGGAAGAGTGTCGTTGCGATGCAGGGGCGCTTTCATTTTTATGAAGGCTACACCATGCAGCAGATCACGTTTCCGATCCGTATGATGAAATTCCTCGGGGTCGAGACGCTACTCGTTTCCAACGCTGCCGGAGGAATGAACCCTGCATATTCCCGCGGGGATATCATGCTGATTACCGACCATATCAATTTGCTCGGCGACAATCCGTTGATAGGCCCCAACGATGATACTCTTGGGCCCCGCTTTCCGGACATGTCCGAGCCGTATACAAGAGATCTGATAGCATTGACCGAAAGAGTTGCGAGCGATTTAAAGATCAAAGTTCAAAAGGGAGTTTTCGTTGCCGTCCCTGGTCCCAACCTTGAGACACGCGCCGAGTATCGATTTCTTCGAGGAATCGGAGGAGACGTGGTCGGCATGTCTACAGTGCCGGAATGCATCGTAGCAGTCCACATGTCGATGCGAGTGCTGGGATTTTCGATTATTACGGATGAGTGTTTCCCTGACACACTCAAGCCGGCGAAACTTGATGAAATTGTTGCAACAGCGATGGCCGCAGAGCCGAAACTAACCGCGATCATGAAAGAAGTGGTAAATCAATTATGAATTAATAATTAAGAATTAAAAATGGTAGTTCAACAAGCAACCCCTGAATGGCCCCTCTTTAATTATTAATTCATAATTCTTAATCATTAATTGTTTTCTATGTTCAAAGAGCTTACCGACAAAATCAGTTACTCCGGCGTCGAAAAGGAGATTCTCGCGTTTTGGGATGCGAACAAGATTTTTGAACAAAGCATTACTTCGCGTGAAGGAAGGCCGCAGTATACCTTTTATGAAGGCCCACCGACTGCAAATGGCCGTCCTGGTATTCATCATGTGATGGCTCGAGCGCTTAAGGACATCGTGTGCCGATACAAAACGATGTCAGGATACCAGGTTCACCGCAAGGCGGGATGGGATACGCACGGACTCCCCGTCGAGATCGAAGTTGAAAAGATGCTCGGCATCAAGCACAAAGACGATATCATCGCGTACGGGGTCGAGAAGTTCAACGAGGAATGCAGAAAGTCGGTTTGGAAGTACAAGACCGAATGGGAAACAATGACGCGCGAGATGGGGTACTGGGTGGATCTCGCGCATCCCTACATCACGTTCACGAACGAGTACATGGAATCGGTGTGGTGGGCGCTGAAGCGTTATTTCGACGGCGGGATGATCTATAAAGGTTACAAGATCCAGCCGTACTGCCCGCGCTGCGAAACGCCGCTGTCATCTCACGAAGTTGCTCTCGGGTATAAAGATGTAAAGGATCCGAGCGTGTATGTGAAGATGAAGGTAAAAGGGGAGACAAACACATATTTTCTCGTTTGGACGACAACGCCCTGGACGCTCATTTCCAACGTCGCACTGGCAGTCCATCCGGCAATAGAGTACGTCAAAGTCGAATTGATGAGCGGCGAGGATGACGCCCTCGTCGGGACAGGGGAATTCTTTATCCTCGCAAAAGCACGGCTCGGAGTCTTGAAGGATAAATATAAAATTGTTGCGGAGTATACGGGAAGGGATCTGGCCGGAAAAGAATACGAACGACTCTTTAACTATCATCAAACAAAAGAAAGAGGCTGGTACGTCGTCGAAGCGGATTTTGTAACTACGGAAGACGGATCCGGCATTGTTCACATGGCACCGGCGTACGGCGAAGACGATTACCAGACGGGCCGCAAATATGGTCTTCCGACAATCCATCCCGTTAACAAGTCGGGCGAGTTTGATGAGACGGTCACCGACTATAAGGGCAAATTCGTCAAAGATGCAGACGCAGAAATAATACAGGATTTAAAGTCGCGTAACATTCTCTACAAAAAAGAAGCGTATCTTCACAGCTACCCGCATTGCTGGCGTTGTTCATCACCGCTCCTCTATTATGCGCGCGAGTCATGGTACATCAGTACGACGAAGTACGCGGCAAGAATGATCGAATTGAATAAACAGATCAACTGGATACCTTCGGAAACCGGTTCCGGCCGTTTCGGCAACTGGCTTGAAGAGAACAAAGATTGGGCCTTGTCGCGCGACCGCTACTGGGGAACGCCGCTCCCGATCTGGGTGTGCGAAAAATGCGGACACTTGAAATGTGTTGGCAGCATCGAAGAATTGAAACAAGGAACTAATTTTCCGCAGCCGCTCGATTTGCATAAGCCGTCTGTCGACCCCGTAATGTTTACGTGCGAAAAATGCAGCGGCACAATGAAACGGACGCCCGAGCTTATCGACGTCTGGTTCGATTCGGGCTCGATGCCGTTCGCACAATGGCACTATCCGTTCGAGAACAAAGAAACATTCAGTAAGGCGTATCCGGCAGATTTTATTTCTGAAGGGATCGACCAGACCCGCGGGTGGTTCTACACACTTCATTCGATCGGAACATTTCTTTTCGACAAGCCGGCGTTCAAGAATTGTCTTGTCAACGATCTGATCCTCGACAAGCAGGGACAGAAAATGTCCAAATCGAAGGGGAACACTGTCAATCCGTTCGAGCTCATCGAAAAGTACGGGGCCGACGCGACGCGCTGGTATCTTGTTTCCAACAGCCCGGTGTGGCGCCCGACATTATTCGATGAAGAGGGAATCGCGGAAGTTCAGCGGAAGTTCTTCAGCACGCTGGTCAATACCTACTCCTTCTTTGCGCTCTACGCGAATATCGACGAGTTTGTCTATGACGAAACGAGGATTCCGGTCGCAGAACGGGCTGAAATCGACCGCTGGATCCTATCTTCGCTCAACACGCTCATCCAGTCCTACATGCGATACATGGATGAATACGATATTATGAAAGCGGCCCGCGCCGTGAGCGACTTCACAATAGACCAACTTTCTAATTGGTATGTTAGAAGGAACAGGCGGCGCTTTTGGAAGAGCGAAAAAGGAAGAGACAAGACTGCCGCGTATCAGACGTTGTATGAATGCCTGGTCGCCGTGACAAAATTGATGGCCCCGTTCGCACCGTTCCTTGCCGATGAATTGTACCGCGGCCTGAACTCGGTGACAAAGAGCGAGCCGTTTCAATCAGTTCATCTTTCAACCTTGGAAAAGGTCGAAGCTGACGTCATCGACCGGGAACTTGAAGACAGGATGGATCGCGCCGTTCGGATCGTAGGGATGGTTCGCGCAATGAGGATGAAGTCGAACCTTAAAGTACGGCAGCCGTTGACGAAGATCATCGTTCCGATTTCAGACGAAGAGCAAAAACAGACCATTCTGAAAATGGAGGGAGTGATCCTGGACGAGATCAACGTGAAAGCGATCGAGTTCGTCCACGATGAATCCGACATCGTCATCAAAAAGGCAAAACCGAATTTCAGAACTTTGGGACAGAAGTACGGCAAACAGGTGCAGGCCGTCGCGGCGAAAGTCCGCGAAATGACGGCGCAGGAGATCACCTCGCTTCAGAAGACTGGCGTCTTCGTCATTCCGGTGAACGGCGATACGTTCTCCATATCGAAGGAGGACGTGGAAGTGCAGCACGAAGACCTTCACGGATGGCTTGTCGAATCGGATGCAGGATTGACCGTCGCACTTGATACCGAAATTACCCCCCAGCTGCGAAATGAAGGATTCGCTCGAGAATTTGTCAACCGGGTGCAGAACATGAGGAAGGATGCCGGTTTCGACGTGACAGACAGAATTTCGATTTACTACTCGGGAACCGAGGCACTTAACGCAGCTCTAGAATCAATGAAAGACTACATTGCCCACGAAACGCTTGCCGTCGACGTCCACTCTACGCTGCATGCGGGCGAAATCTCGACAAAGGACAATATCAACGGCGAGCAATGCGACATCAGCATCGAGCGGGCGAGGTAAGACCAGTGACGACGCTAATTCATAATCTATTCATTTCGAGGGATTTCCATGGCAAAAGCAGTTACTGCAAAGAAAAAGATCGTCGGAGTTAAAAAAGGAGTGGGAGTTATGGCTGCGAAAGCAAAACGAAAAAAAGTTGCCCCCAAAGCGGCGGATAAGATCATGGCCAAAGCGGTGCCGGAAAAACGACCCGTGAAGGTGAAGGGGTACGGAGTGAAAGATCTAGAACACTTCAAAGTCATCATCATGGAAAAGAGGAAGGAGATTCTCGAGGAGCTTCAGATTCTCAAAGAGAGCATGATGGATGTTACGACCGGAGAATACGCGAACGAGAACTCCACCTACTCAATGCATATGGAACAGGGAACGGACGCGATGGAGAGGGAAAAGACATTCTTGTTCGCGTCCAGGGAGGGCAAGTTCTTGAACTATCTGGAGGATGCGTTGAAGCGGATAGAAAAAGGCACCTACGGATTTTGCACCGATTGCGGCAAGCTGATCGAAAAAGAACGGCTGGAAGCCGTTCCCCATGCTCAGCTTTGTATCCGGTGCAAAGTAAAAAAGGGCAGGTAACAAATTTCGCACAACCTTCAGGAAATCGTGAAGTGAGAATACTATACGTAACGATGTGTGTCGTGCTCGGCGACCAGGCGACGAAGTTGTTCATCAAAGGGTTTTCGATCTCAGCCCTCGGAATTCATGTGAAAGGGATTCCCCTCGGATCCACGATTCCGGTTTTTGGCAATTTCTGCCGGCTGACGTACATCGAAAACCCCGGAATGGCGTTCGGCATCGACGTCGGAGGCAAATTATTCTTCTCGCTCTTCTCTGTTCTTGCGAGCATCGGCATTTTATTCTATTTGTACAAAATGAGGAACGAACGGCTGTTATTTCGTTTTTCGCTCGCCCTCATTCTTGGGGGAGCCATCGGCAATCTTATCGACCGGGTTTTTTACGGCGTGCTCTTCAACGACGGGGGATTGTTTTACGGAAAAGTTGTGGATTTCATCGACATCGATTTTTTTAGCGTCAGCCTTTTCGGATACCACCTCTCCCGCTGGCCCATCTTCAATATCGCTGATTCTTCAGTGACGGTCGGCGTGTTGATCCTGCTGATCTTTCATCGGAGTTTCGTCATCGAGGAAGAAGAGATCGGGAAGCCTTCTCTGGAGCCCGCACCGGCCTCTCCGGAATCTCCGCCCAAAGTCAGATCGTAATCCTTCTACCATTCCGGTCTCGGTGTCTCATGTGTGCGCGGATCCCGCAATGAAACGCAAGTTCGACATTGTTGTACCCGCTGGGCAAAAAAAAGAACGCCTCGATGTGTATTTGACGTCGCACGTAGAGAACGCAACGCGCACAAAGGTCCAGGAAGCGATCCGCATCGGCGAAGTTGTAGTAGATGGAAAGCAGGTAAAGTCAAGCCACGCGATAAGCCCTGGCGAGATCATCCACATCGAACTTTCCCGACCGGAACCGCCTGAAGTCCTCCCCGAAAACATTCCTCTCGATATTGTCTACGAAGACAAGTATCTCCTCGTCGTGAACAAACCCGCGGGCATGGTCACTCATCCGGCATACAAGAATTATTCCGGGACACTCGTGAACGCGCTGCTGTTTCATTCGCAGTCTCTTTCGAAGGCGCATCCTCTCCGTCCGGGCATCGTGCACCGGCTGGATAAAGACACCTCCGGATTGCTGGTCGTCGCAAAGGATGAAACGACGCACCAAAAACTCTCGCGGCAATTTGCCAACAAGACAACAGAACGAGAATACCGAGCGATCGTCTGGGGCGTATTCAAAACTTCCGAAGGAATCATCGAAGCGCAGCTCGGCCGAAGTAAGAGCGACAGGAAGAAAGTTGCTGTGGTTAAAGAGGGGAAATACGCAGTGACTGAGTACGAAGTGATGGAACAGTTCACTTATCTTGCGCTGCTCCGGCTCCGCCTGCGGACGGGACGTACCCACCAAATTCGCGTTCATCTTGCGCATATTCATCATCCGGTTTTTGGAGATGAGACGTACGGCGGAAGAAAAATTGCAGGAGTTGACGGCAAGAAGAAGGCAGAGGCCGCGAACCTTCTCGAAACAATATCACGCCAGGCACTTCATGCAAAGAAACTGGGGTTTGTACATCCGGCGACCAAAGAGTTCATGCGGTTCGATTCTGAATTGCCGGACGATATGAAAGGGATATTGGAGTTTCTGGAGAAATAATCCCCTCACCCAGTCCTTCGGACATCCCACTCCCGAAAGGAGAGGGACTAAGGGTGAGGGAGCTACTAGCTCGGGGGGATCCAATGGGGAAACGATTCATCTCTTCGTCTCAATTTTCAACAACGAAGGCCCGTGCGCTTCGTCGGACGATGACTCCGGCGGAAAAGAGGTTCTGGTTGCTGGTGAGGAACAATCATATGGGCGTTAAATTTCGGAGACAATTCTCCATCGGCCCTTACATTGTAGATTTCTTTTGTTTTTCTGCGAAATTGGTAGTAGAGCTGGATGGGAGTCGGCATTTTACCAGAGAAGGGAAAGAACAAGATTTTCATCGCGGTCAATTTCTACAAGCGCTCGGGATCACGGTACTTCGGTTTTCGAACAAGGAATTTTTAGCGAATCAGGAGGGAGTGATGCGGCTGATTTGGGAAAGTTCGCACAAAAAGGATCCCTCACCCTGACCCTCTCCCTTTGGAAGAGGGAATTATGTCGAGATTATTTCTTTAAATGATTATTTGCTGCTATTGGAAAAGTTTCCCTCTCCTTGGAGGAGAGGGATGTCCCGACGAAGTCGGGACAGGGTGAGGTTCTAATATTACTTCTGAGATTTTTCTTCCAGACGGACCTTCTCGATGTTCGGAGTGAAAATTACCACAAACGCTTCCTCGAGCTTCACAAAATCCACCGCCGGTACAACTTCTACCCGCTTGAACAGACTGCCCGATATCTCGGTCACAGCGCCGACGACTCCTATCTTGATGTTCGGCGGAAATACATTGCTGTATTCCGACGTCACGATTGCATCCCCAGTACGGACGTCGAGCGACTTTGCGATATTCTTCAGCATGACGGACCTGCCGTCCCACGCGATGATGCCGTCAACCCTGCTTCGCTGGACTTTGGCGCTTGCCCGAAAGTCTGCGTTGAGCATCGCCTGGCAGACTGAATAGTCTCCGCTGACAGCGATCACCCTTCCGACTAGCCCCTCGCCGGTGACCACGGGCATCCCGACTGCAACGCCGTCGTTTTCACCGATGTTCATCGTCAGCGTATTCCGTAGAAGGTTGAGATTCTTTGCAACGATCTTCCCGGCGATGAGCTTTGTTGTCGTTGTTTCTTTCAATGCGATCATGGAGCGGAGGCGCATGTTCTCTAGCCGCGCCTCCCGAAGTTGATTGACTTCATCGGCGAGGTTCACATTCATTTTTCGCAGCATTTCGTTCTCGCGCTCCATCTCGAAAACGTTCGGAATTACCGACACGGTGCTTTGGAAGGCGCCGACCATTCCCACCGCCAGCGAGCGAATACGCCGGACCTGTTCGTTATCATTCTGGGTGAGAAGGCCGATAGAGACGAGTACGAGGAAGGAAAAAATGATATACTCTTTGAAGAGAAAGTACAGTTGGTAGAGGCGCTGCATTTTTCAATGATCAGTGATCAGTGAACAATGATCAGGAGGGATTTTCATTGTTCATTGATCATTGTTAATTGTTAATTGTTAATACCGCCGGTTCTTAATAAGCACTTTTGAATAGTGGTTCAAGTTTTCCAGGACCTTTCCCGTGCCGCGGACGACGGCGGTCAGCGGGTCTTCAGCGACATGGACGGGCAAATTTGTTTCGAGCCTGAGCCGCTCATCCAGTCCCTTCAGCAGCGCACCTCCACCAGACAGCATGATGCCTCGGTCGAGAATATCCGAGGAAAGCTCGGGAGGAGTCCGTTCCAGGGTTAATTTGACGGCGTCGACGATCTGCTGGATGCACTCGTTCAGCGATTCCCGGATCTCCACCGAACTTGCTTCCGTAGTTTTTGGAATTCCGTTCACAAGGTCACGCCCTTTGACCTGGATCGTCACTTCTTCTTTGAGCGGCATCACCGACCCGACCTCGCACTTGATCGCTTCCGCCGTACGTTCGCCGATGAGAATGTTATGATTCTTCTTGAAGAACTGGATGATCGCTGAATTCATTTCATCGCCTGCGATGCGGATGGATTCCTCGTTCACGATTCCCGACAGTGCAATGACGGCGATCTCCGTCGTTCCGCCCCCTATGTCGACGACCATGTTGCCCACGGGGTTGTCGACGTCGAGTCCGACGCCGATCGCCGCGGCCATCGGCTCCGCGATAAGGTGCACTTCTTTTGCCCCTGCATGTTCGGCTGAGTCCCGCACGGCACGCTTTTCTACCTCCGTCACGCCGCTGGGTACGCAGATGACGATGCGCCGGCTCGGCAGCCAGTTTGCGTGGATTTTTTTTATGAACTCCCGCAGCATCCCCTCTGCGATTTCAAAATCTGCGATAACTCCGTCTTTCATCGGCCGGATGGTGCGGATGTCGCGGTGCGTGCGTCCGAGCATTTCTCTCGCTTCGTTTCCGATCGCGACTATTTTTTTTGTGTTCCGGTCAAAGGCGACGATCGATGGTTCATTGAGGACGATGCCTTTGCCCTTCATATGGATAAGCGTATTGGCCGTACCGAGGTCGATTGCGAGGTCTGCGGAAAATAAGGAAAGAATTCCCATTTGTATCAATGTCCGAAAGTTAAATAAAATGCTGATGAAAAATACAAAATTCTAGCCCCAAAATCCTAAATAATATCGACAATCGTAACATTTACCCGATAAGAGTTCGAGTCCCGCCGGTCTAATGCTTGAAATGACGGATACCGGTAAAGACCATCGCGATGTTGTTCTCATTCGCTGCCTTAATCACCTCGTTATCGCGGACGGAGCCGCCCGGTTGAATCACCGCCGTCGCCCCGGCCTTGACAGCCTCGATCAGCCCGTCCGCGAAGGGGAAATACGCGTCCGACGCGACAACCGTATTCGCCAGTGACAGCCCCGCATCCTGCGCTTTGCGCACCGCTAGTTTGGACGAGTCCACTCTCGACATTTGGCCCGCCCCGATGCCGACCGTGGAATCCTTGAGAGCATACACGATAGCGTTGGACTTCACATGCTTGGCGATTTTCCATGCGAAGATCATGGCGTCCATTTCATCGTCCGTCGGCTTTCGCTCTGTGACAACCTTGAGGTCTTCACGCGTGATGCGGGCAGTATCAGGGGCCTGGACGAGAAGTCCGCACGTAACCTTGCGAATATCCAATTCGATGACAGACCTGACGTCGCCGGTTTGCTGGATTAGGCGCCGATCTTTTTTCTTCATCAGGAATTCGAGTACCTCCGGAGGAAAAGAAGGCGCGATGATGATTTCGGTAAAAATCTGATTGATTAATTCAGCGGCTGCCATATCCAGAGGACGATTGACGGCCACGATGCCGCCGAACGCCGACTTCGCATCTGTTGCGATCGCGCGCTGGTATGCTTCTGCGATCGTTGATCCCTGTCCTGCACCGCACGGGTTTGTGTGTTTAATAATGACCGCCGTCGGTTCCGCAAATTCTGAAAGCAAGTTTACGGCAGCTGTGGTGTCGATAATATTGTTATACGACATCTCCTTGCCGTGCAGCTTTTTGAAACAGTGTTCAAAATCCCCATACAACGCTGCACGCTGATGAGGATTCTCCCCGTAGCGAAGATCGAAAATCTTCTCAAGCGAGATAGTAAAGATCTCAGGGAAGTATTGCTGTTCCTCCGTTTTCTGCTGGAGGTACTGGGCGATAACCGCATCATAATGCGCCGTATGCTGGAAGGCCTCCTTCGCGAGTCTGAAACACGTTTCTTCGCTTACCGAACCGTTACGCTCGCGCAATTCCTGTGCCAGGGCGGAATATTTCTTAGGACTGACGACAACACAGGAGAATCGATAATTCTTCGCGGCCGAGCGGATCATCGCCGGGCCGCCGATGTCAATTTGCTCGATCGCCTCTTCCGTTGTCACGCCGCTCTTCTCGATCGTTTCTTTGAACGGGTATAAGTTTACGACAACAAGATCAATGGACTGGATATGAAGGTCGTCGAGCTGTTTTCTGTGGACGGGATTGTCAAGTACCGCAAGCAGCGCTGCATGGACCGCAGGGTGCAGCGTTTTCACTCTGCCGTCGAGTATCTCAGGAAAACCGGTAATCTCCGAAACTTGTTTTACGGGGATATTCGAGGCAGAGAGGAGGGCATGTGTTCCCCCTGTCGAAATCAACTCCACACCAAGGCGATGGAGTTCTGCGGCAAGCTCGACTATTCCTTCTTTGTTGGAAACGCTGAGAAGCGCCCGGCGGATCTTTAACAATGAATTCCTCTCGGTCTGTGGTCAGTCGTGAATGTGAACATTGCCGTCTTCGACGGTGATTTTCTTGCAGGCGAACAGTTCAACGGCACGCGGAAGCAGCCGGTGTTCAATACGCAGCACCTTCGCGGCGAGTATTTCAGGAGTATCGTTTGGGTCTACCGGTATCGATTCTTGAAGCACGATGGAACCGTGGTCAAAGTCGTTGTCGACGATGTGCACGGTTGCGCCGGAGACTGATTCGTGCTGTGCGATCACCGCTTCGTGGACGTGATGGCCGAACATACCCTGTCCGCCAAAAGCCGGCAGCAGCGCCGGGTGCACGTTGATGATTCTATTTCGGTATCGAAGGACGACGGCCGGATCGATTTTTTTCATGTACCCGGCAAGAACGATAAAATCTGCGCCGTGCGACTCGAGCGCTGAAAGAATCGCTTGTGTGAATGCATCCTTCGAAGGAAAGTGCTTCTGGCTGAGATGAAGTGCCGGGATATGAAACGATCGAGCGAGGGCCAACGCACCCGCGTCAGAATTGTTGCTGATCACAACAACAATCTTTGCATCGATATTTCTTTTTGAAATAGCTTCGGTTAACGCTTGAAAATTCGAACCGCGTCCCGAAGCAAACACCGCAATTGATAACAATGGGAGCTATCCGCGCCTATAAATTTCACTGTGAATGTAATCATTAATGATTTATTTGTCAATGATTACCGGCGTCAAAGATGCATTGCCGCATCTTTCTTCTCTTGCAGTCTGTGAGCCCGATCGGCATCCGCACGGCTCCCGAACGGGGTACTATTTCGCTATCCCGATAACGCCGCATGCCAAGCGCGCTCCCGCGGCTCCGGTCGGCTGCGTCTTGAGGTCGTCTTCCTTTTCATGGACGATCACCCCCCTGCCAATGATTGAGTTCTTCCCTGAGAACGAGATCATCGAATCGACGTAGTCAAGATGGGCCTTTCCCTCCTTGTCTGCCTCGATATTGCCGAGATCGCCGGCATGACGCTCTTTGCTCGACGGCCCGCTATGAAGCATCTTCGCAGGGTTAAAATGTCCGCCTGCTGAACTTCCGTCTTCCGAACTGCAATCTCCGAATTCGTGTATGTGAAATCCATGTTTACCAGGCGTCAATCCGGTCAGGTCCGCTACCACGCGGATACCTTCCGCTACAGCCTCAAACCTCACGATTCCCGATACCGTATTACCCTTTGTTGGAGTGAGGACCGCGACGGCCCTGGCGATCGTGCTGTCCCCCATCGCAGGGTGATTCATCTGTGCAATTGAAGTTTCGAAACATAATCCAAGTACGGACAGCACAACTGTGGCCAAGACAACCTTTAGTGTATGCATAATTCTCCTTGTTGTTGGACGAAAGATCTCTCGGCGGATTAAAAGCGGATCTCTTCCGCGTATCGCGCCGAATAATAAAGAATGTGATTCATGATCTTCATTTTGTAATTGATTGTTGCGTATCGATTAACCGGCATTTCCAAGGAGGGATGAGTGGAGCTTTCTTTCAGGCTTCAGGAAAGACTAAGAAAATAAATATTGACATGCAAAATGCTTCAACATCTCACGCGACAAAACTCTTATGGTCCCGGCGTGCACTTACGTCACGACGGCCGCCTCATCAAACGATAGGGAGCAATGTCCAGCTTCCACTGTTGCCCTGATTCCAATTGGCATGGTAAGCTTCCGCGCAACGTGTCCGTAGACGAGCCCTGTTAAGATTGGCTTCGAGAGTAGGGAGAGATGGTCGGCAATTATCTCATCCACGGTGAGGTGCGGTTTTGAGGCGTCGTGTGGTTTGATGTCGGTCAACTCCCCCACAATGATGCCTTTCGTGTCTCTGAATATTCCTGCCAGAGCCATTTGGTTCATCATCCGGTCAAACCGGTAGCACTCTTCTTCGATCTCTTCAAAGAACAAAATAGAATTTTTGAACGAAGGCAGATAGGGTGTTCCGGCAATTGAAGTAATAAGCGACAAGTTGCCGCCGATCAACAGGCCTGTTGCTTTTCCCTTTCCGATCGCTTTGAGATGACGCGAGTCAGGATTCCGGACACCGCCCATTTTTTTAGTGGACGTGATCATTTTCCAAAAATGCTCTTCTGTAAAAGGGTCGATTCCTTTGAACATTTCAACTCCCACCATCGGCCCAGAAAAAGAGACCAAACCGGTGTTCTTGTAAAGCGCCAGTTGCAATGCAGTAAGGTCGCTGTAACCTACAAAGATTTTCGGATTGCGTTTGACGAGTTGATAATTGATCAGCGGAAGTAACCGGGGCGTTCCGTAACCTCCTCTCACGGCGATAATCGCCCGCACTTCTTTATCCGCGAACATTTCGTTCATGTCCGTCGCGCGCTGCTGGTCGGTGCCCGCCAGATAGCCGCGAACGGCGCGGACATGTTTTCCGAACTTGACGCGATACCCGAGACGCTCGAGGTATTCCGCTCCTTTTTCGATTCTATCGGGAGTCGAAGGTGGACTTGAGGGCGAAATCACGCCGATAACGTCTCCTCGCCTGAGCGCTGTGGGTTTGACTGGCTTCATAATGCTATTCGTACTGATATTTTTCTCTGACGTCGACTAGTTGGCGGACACCATGTTCTGTATGATTGAAAAATCATACCCGACGACCAGCTCGGCACCTTTTGAATTGTCCGAAGGCGCAAACGATAGAACGCCGAGAAGTTTCCATGAAAGGCCCGCGACAGTCGTTTTCACACCGGCATCTCCATTTGCGAGCCGGTAGACTCCCGGACCCTGATGTCCTGTTCTCCCCGCGGTTTCAAGGATGAAAGTACTCTTATCTCCTATTGGGACGTAACTGCCGAACGCATAAATAAGCACATCATGTTGATCGCTCAGCCTTGCGGGGTTCCCGAGAATTCCGAGGCCGACATTCGCGACCCATCGAATCCCGGCTATATGTTTCTCCAGCAAAAAAGATGAGTAGGAATCGAACTCATCGACGCCGAGACCCGATTCGTTCCCCGCGTTCGGGAGTTGAACTCCGAAACGAATCGAAACTGTTGTAAAAAAATGGTACTCAGAGATCAACCGAAACTTCGTCCAGAGTGTGAAATCGCCGATGTCTCCAGTGACCGAGTTCGTTGTCGTTACCGCGCTGTTGAATGCTTCATGCCTGCTTTTAACATCCAGGAGGTCGAGTAGTGTGCCGTCAAATTGAAGTTCAACATTATTGTCGTATGAGAAACCGAATCGGAGGTTGCCCAGCTTCGATAAGGTACCTTCCAGGCCGGAAAGCGGAAAGCTCTGATCGGCAAACCTTCCGAACCCAATCTCGGCGTGTGCAGCGCCTGCGGATAGGATTTCGGGTGTCTCAGCTGGAACAGGGTATTGCTGGGAGATGAGGAATGTTGGAAAAGAGATGAAGGAACACAATGCGATGCTGACTCTGTGGAAAGAAGAGAAGGCTGGCATTCAGTAAATGATTGATTGTGGCCTAATTCCAGGGATTTGTCATGAGGCAGCCGCCACGGACGATTCTCTTGCGGCCGGCGTCTTTGAGACGCGTTTCTCAAACTCATCCCGAAACCGTCGGATCATACTTTGCACCGGCCACGCGGCGGCATCGCCAAGAGCGCATATGGTATTGCCCTCTATATTATTGGCAATGTCCATGAGCAAGTCGATATCAGAGACGTGTGCGTCTCCTGATTCGAAGCGCTTCAATATCTTCCAAAGCCAGCCGGTTCCTTCGCGGCACGGCGTGCACTGTCCGCATGACTCGTGATAATAAAATTTTGAAATACGAGTAATAACGCGAATCAGGTCCGTGTCTTCATCCATTACGATCATGCCTGCCGTCCCGACGGACGAGCCTGCGGCTTTCAGAGAATCGGCGTCCATCCGGACTCCTTCGATCGATTCCCCGCGGAGAATCATTGTCGACGAGCCGCCGGGGATTACCGCCTTAATCTTTTTATCGTTCGGAATTCCGCCGGCATACCGGTAGATCAAATCTGTCAGCAGCTCGCCGGTTGCAACTTCATACACCCCCGGCTTGTTGACATGCCCGCTGATGCCGACGAGAATTGGCCCCGGGTGTTTTGGCGTGCCGATCTTGGAATACCATTCCCAGCCCTTGTTGATGATGAGCGGTGCGTTGCAAATAGTCTCGACATTATTGATCGTCGTTGGGCAGCCCCAGACGCCGTTCTGTGCAGGGAAGGGGGGTTTCACTCTTGGATATCCTCGCTGCCCTTCGAGCGAATTCATGAGCGCGGATTCTTCTCCGCAGATATATGCACCGGCGCCTTTGTGTAGGACGATGTTTGTGGAAAATCCGGAAGACAGAATATTCTGTCCGACGTACCCTTTTGCATAGGCATCATCGAGCGCCTTCTGAAGCATCTTCACCCACTTGCCGTACTCTCCGCGTATGTATATGTATGCCGTCGTAATTCCCATCGCGTAGCATGCAATCACCGTTCCCTCGATGAGCATGTGCGGGTTGAGTTCGAAGATCTGTCGGTCTTTGAACGTCCCCGGTTCCGATTCATCGCCGTTAACGCATAAGTACTTCGCCTTGGTTGTCTGCTTCGGCATGAAGGTCCATTTCAATCCTGTAGGAAAGCAAGCGCCTCCCCGTCCGCGAAGATTCGACTTTTTCACTTCGTCCGTGACTTCTTCCGGTTTCATCCCGAGGGCTTTTTTCAGCGCACCGTATCCGCCGTGCTCCTCGTACACTTCGAGCGTATGATAATTTGGAATTTCAGGGAGGATGTATCGTTCCATGTGCAGTCAGTTTGAACCACGTCAGGGTCGGTACCCTTGACATGCGTTTATTCTAAGGATGATAGGATCTCTTCGGTTTTTTTCGGCGTCAAATTTTCGTAATACTCTTCACCGATCGCTAACATTGGCGCGCCGCCGCATGCACCCATACATTCGACCTCGCTGACAGTCCATTTGCCGTCGGCAGAAGTCTCTCCAGGTTTTGCACCGCATCGATGTTCGATCGTCTCCAAAATCTTATCAGACCCGCGAAGCATGCACGAAATGTTTGTACACACTTCAATATGATACCTGCCTAGCTTCTTGGAGTTGTACATTGAATAGAACGTCACTACGCCGAGGACATGTCCGTACGGAAGGTCCAATAGCTTGCCGACGTACCGCATCATCTCTTCGGAAATCCAGCCTTCCTGTTCCTGAGCAATCCAGAGGATGGGCAAGAGGGCAGCCTGGGATGCAGGGTATCGTGTCCTGATCTCTTCGGCTTTTTTTAGACTTTCTTCAGTCAGCATAACGGAAGCGTTAGGTATTAGCTTTTTGCTTTTAGTAGGACTTCAGATCGAAATTCTTTACCAATAACTAATGGCCAAAGGCCAACGGCTTTTTTACTTGTCGGCCTCTCCCATCACGGGATCAATACTGCCGATAATCGCGACGACATCAGAGATCATTCTGCCCTTGAGGAGCAACGGGAGCAGCTGCAAATTCATGAATGAAGGGGAGCGTATCTTTAATCGCCATGGATGTCCTTCACCCCTGCTTTGAATATAGAAGCCGAGCTCCCCTTTGGAGCCTTCAATCGCATGATACACTTCGCCCGCCGGAGGATTGACGCCGAAGTTGATGATCATGAAATCGTGGATCAACTCTTCCATCTTCGTGTAAACACGTTCTTTTTGGGGGAGAACTTTTTTCGGCTCGAATGCTTGAACCGGTCCCGAAGGAATCTTGTCGAGCGCTTGCTGAACGATCCGCAAGCTCTCTTTCATTTCGTTGATTCGTACATAATAGCGGGCAAGGCAGTCGCCGTCGGGAATGACAGGGATTTCAAAATCAAGTTCATCGTACACCAGATACGGGTTGGATCGGCGCAGGTCATGTTCAACGCCGGAGCCGCGCAAATTCGGCCCCGAAAATCCCATTGCGATCGCCTGCTCGCGGGTGATGACCCCTACGCCGTCAGTGCGCTCGACGAAGATCCTGTTTCGATTGAGCAGGCTTTCGCATTCGGCCAGATTTGCCGGAAAACGGTTGACAAAATCCTGGATCGATTTTCTTGTATCGTCCGTCATATCCTGTGAGATCCCGCCGATGCGCGTATAGCTCGTAGTAAATCGGGCGCCCGTCAGATCCTCGAAGATATCGTACAATTTTTCCCGCTCGCGGAATGTCCACATGAAGACCGTTACCGCTCCGATATCCAGCCCGAGTGCTCCCACAGCCAGAAGGTGGGAAGAGATGCGGGCCAGCTCGGAAATGATGACGCGGATGAACTGTGCGCGTCGCGGCGCTTCAACACCCAATAATTTTTCGACCGCAAGGATGTACGCGGTGTTGTTCATCAGCGGCGAGATATAATCGAGCCTGTCGGTGTGTGGGATGAACTCGTGGTAGCTGCAATTTTCGGCAAGCTTTTCGTATCCCCGGTGCAGGTAGCCGAGTTCCGGAACCACCGCGGCAACGGTTTCTCCGTCCAGTTTTATGAGCAACCGTAACACACCGTGAGTCGCGGGGTGTTGCGGTCCCATATTGAGGATCATTTCATTCTCAAGCGGGTCGGTGAACTGGGCGCTTGTATCCTTATCCTCCAAGGCATGGAGGATCTTGCTCTTTTTCGGTTCTATTTCGTACGACGTGGTCATTGCTGGCTGCGGCACAATTGGATCATTTTCTCGGCAAAGGAATTGAATCGGGGATGCCCATAAGAGGGAAATCTTTTCTCAATGGGAAGTATTCAAACTCTTCGGGCATATACATTCTGCGAAGGTCGCTGTTTCCGTCAAAGACGATGCCGAACATATCGTACGCCTCCCGCTCCGGCCAGGCGGCACCCGGCCAAACCGACGTCACGCTCGGCACATGAATGTCCGATTCGTCCGTAAAGATCTTGAGACGAAGGCGTTGTCTGTTCTTCAAAGAATAGAGATTATAGATGACCTCAAATCTGTTCTCGGGCGTGTATGCGTCGGCGCCGCAGAGATCGCTCAGATAGTCGAACTTGCACTCCTCATCATCTCGAAGGAAGGCACAAACAGCGACGATATCTTCCCTCTTTATATAGAGGGTTGTTTCGTCTCGAAATTCTTTGACGTCGATGAGACTGGAAAGAAATCTCGATCTTATCTTCTCTGCAACGGGTATCGGCATACCACCATGTGTGGATTGAGTTGTGACAATACGGAGATCAGGATGCTGGGGACTGGAGACTGGAGGCAGAGTCCATTTGTGTACAATTGGAGCATCATTCTGTTTCCAGTGTCCGGTCTCCTGTATCCCGATTCTCTTAAACACTGATCTGCAATAGCTGCTGTTCCCGGCGTTCTTCAGCAACGGTCATCGGAGTGCTTCTGCTCTCGCCTCGTCCGATTTTTTCCTGAATCATCATGATCGCGTTCAGCAGATTGTCCGGACGCGGCGGACAGCCGGCGACGTAGACGTCGACCGGTACAAACTGGTCGATGCCCTGGACGACGGAGTATGTTCGGTACATTCCCCCCGTTGAAGTGCAAACTCCCATTGCGATGACCCATTTTGGATCGGGCATCTGGTCGTAAATTTTCCTTACCACTTTTGCCATTTTGTACGTCGTCGTTCCGGCGACGATCAGCAGGTCGCATTGGCGCGGAGAGAAGCGCATAACCTCCGACCCGAACCGGGATGCATCGAATCGTGGATCGACCAACGCCATCATCTCGATTCCGCAGCAGGATATGCCGAGAGGCATTGGCCATACAGAATTCTTTCTGCACCAGTTGATCGCGGCATCAATCTTCGTGGTAATAAGACTGTCGCCCAATGCATGTTCTAATCCCATTTCAGGGCACCCTTCCTCAAAATATAGAAATATCCTACCAAGAGCGTAGCAATAAATATGACCATTTCTATATATCCAAACAATCCAAGCGCTCGAAAGTTCACCGCCCACGGATATAGGAAGATGACTTCGATATCAAAAAGGATAAAGAGAACAGCGACCATATAATATTTTACTGAAAAGCGTTCGCGCGCAGAGCGCACGGGCTCCATTCCGCTTTCGTACGTCGAGGTCTTCTCATCGTTCGGCCTATGCGGTCCGAGCCACTGGTGTAATTTCAAAAGCACGATGCCGAGCAGCAGCCCGACGGCGAGCATTAATATAACAGGTATGTACGATCTCATCATGGGAGGAATGGCATCTGTATTCCGATTCATATCAAAATTATCAAAAAAATGAGCGAAAGTCAATGAGTGCTTTTTTCATGGTGAGTCGTCTATGCGAACGGGTGTGGTTCTCGAGCTCTCGTGCAGCGTGTCTGCCAGGTGTTTTCATTTATAATTTTTGTGTGAAGATCATGAAGAAACGAAACGGCGGACGCTTTGTCTTTGTCAGCATCCTCTATCGCAAATGTCGAGTTGATGAATTGAAATGGAGCGCAGGAGAGGACGGGAGGAATTTCCAATATTATCTTATGATGATCTTTTCGTAAAATATGCCTCTCACCTATATTCGTGAATTTTTATTTTAAACTCGTATCGTCATTGCCATAACGGCAATAAGTGGAAGCGGTCAATCCAGAGGAGGCGGCCGCATTATGATGTCAAGGTGTATTTTTTTGATCAATTTTTTTTCTCATTTTTTACTTGACTTGTATTCCTTAACCGGCTATATTCACAACCAGTTAGCTATTGATTTCCCCCCGGCTATTGTTCATCCGAAAATAAGCTAGTTCATGATCCTGAGTTGCCGTTGAAATCGACGGCGGGGAGTTAATTTATTGGGCGGTAGGTGAGGGGTATCGGCCTCGTTTGGTTTTACGACGGGGGGCTTACAGCGGTTTTTCCAAGAGACGCAAATCACCTTACATCGTTATTATTAAGCTAGGAGAGGAAGTTAGAAATGACAGAAAAAGAAACGACTGTCGCCGAGAAGAGGGGAAGTGCACGCACAGCGAATGTTGCAGCTACGAGCGGACTTACCATCCGGCGTTATTTTACAAAGCCGGGAGTCCATCCGTTTGATGAAATCGAATGGGAGTTGCGAACGGCGGTCATTTCTAATGAGAAGGGGGAAAAGATCTTTGAACAAAAGAACGTAGAGATCCCGAAGTCGTGGTCGATGACAGCAACAAACGTCGTGGTATCAAAGTACTTCCACGGCTTGATCGGATCGCCTGAAAGGGAATCGAGCGTCCGACAACTCGTTGACCGCGTCGCTAAAGCGGCTGCTGCATGGGGACGCAAAGGAAACTACTTCAAATCCGAAAATGATGCCGAGATTTTTTACCAGGAATTGTCGTTTCTTCTTGTGAACCAGTACATGGCGTTCAACAGCCCGGTGTGGTTCAACGTGGGAGTGGAGGAGCATCCGCAGTGTTCGGCCTGTTTCATAAATTCAGTACAGGACACGATGGACTCTATTCTTGAACTTGCGCGCACCGAAGGACGGCTGTTTAAATTCGGATCGGGAACCGGTTCAAACCTCTCGACTCTGCGCTCTTCGCGCGAACATCTCTCCGGCGGCGGCACAGCGTCGGGCCCGGTTTCCTTTATGAAGGGATTTGATGCATTCGCGGGCGTCATTAAGTCAGGAGGAAAAACGCGCCGCGCAGCGAAGATGGTGATCTTGAACGCAGACCATCCGGACGTCGTTGATTTCATCAACTGTAAAGCAGAAGAAGAAAAAAAGGCATGGGCGTTGATCGAAGCCGGATATGACGGAGGGTTCAACGTGCCGGGAGGCGCGTATGATACCATCTCATACCAGAATGCCAACCATTCTGTTCGCGTTACCGATGAGTTTATGAAGGCGGCGCTTGAGGACAAAGAGTGGACAACAAAAGCAGTACGCGGCGGCAGGGTGATGGACACTTACCGTGCCCGGGACCTGTTGCGCCAGATGGCGGAAGCCGCATGGCTCTGCGGCGATCCGGGAATGCAGTACGATACGACGGTCAACAATTGGCACACCTCGTCGTCGACGGCCCGCATCAACTCGTCGAACCCGTGCAGCGAGTACATGTACCTCGATGATTCTGCCTGCAATCTCGCCTCTCTCAATCTTATGAAATTCAGAAGCGACAAGGGTGAGTTCGATATCGAATCGTTCAAGCACGCGGTCGACATCACTATTACGGCCCAGGAAATTTTCGTCGGCAACGCAAGCTACCCGACGCCCGCGATCGAAAGGAACAGCCACGATTTTCGTCCGCTCGGGCTCGGATACGCGAATCTCGGCGCTTTGCTGATGGCTCGTGGCCTTGCGTACGACAGCGATGCCGGCCGCGAATATGCCGCCGCCGTTACGTCGCTCATGTGCGGTGAAGCGTATAAGCAATCGGCGCTCATTGCAAAAGAGATCGGCGCATTTAAGGGCTTTTCCGTGAACCGCGAGCCGATGTTGGGTGTGATGGTCAAGCACAGTCTGTTCGCAGATAAGATCAGCGACAACTATGTTCCGAATGAATTGCTTTCGGCGTCGCAAGCAGTGTGGAAAGATGCCATCACGATCGGCAAAGAATACGGATTCCGCAACGGTCAGGCGACGGTGCTCGCTCCGACGGGAACGATCGGTTTCATGATGGACTGTGATACGACCGGAGTCGAGCCCGATATCGCACTCGTAAAATACAAGAAATTGGTCGGCGGCGGATTAATGAAAATCGTCAACCAGACAGTTCCGGAAGCGCTAAGAAAACTGGGTTATGACAGCGAGCAGATCGAGCACATCATCAAGTTCATTGAAAAGAATGATACGATCGAAGGCGCACCGTATTTGAAAGATGATCATCTTTCGGTGTTTGATTGCGCATTCAAGCCGGCGAAGGGCGAACGCTCTATTCAGTACATGGGACACATAAAGATGATGTCGGCGGTTCAGCCCTTCTTGTCGGGCGCGATCTCCAAGACCGTCAATATGCCGAATGAAGTGACGCCGGACGAAATTATGCAGGCCTATATCGAGGCATGGAAGCTGGGACTGAAGTCGATCGCAGTGTACCGCGACGGCTGCAAGCGCACACAGCCGCTGAGTACTTCCCTCGAAAAGAGCGAGAAGCCGAAGGTCCGTCCTGCACGCCGCCGGCTCCCCGATGAACGACAGGCCATTACGCACAAGTTCAGCATCGCGGGACATGAGGGGTACATTACCGTCGGCCTGTACGAAGATGAGACTCCGGGTGAAGTGTTTATCACGATGTCGAAAGAGGGATCCACCATCTCGGGCATCATGGATGCGCTGGCAACTTCGGTCTCGCTTGCGTTGCAGTACGGCGTTCCGCTGAAGGTTCTGACGGACAAGTTCACACATATGCGATTCGAACCGTCGGGCTTTACGAACAACAAGGATATCCCCATCGCAAAGTCGATCTGCGATTATATCTTCCGCTGGCTCGCGATGAAATTCCTGCCGAAAGAAGAACAGCCGGCATCGAATGTCGTCGCAGAAACAAAGCAGCTGGAAAAAACCGATGCGAAGCTCGAGTTGAGGCGGGCCTCGGCGATCGAGTCGAACGAGAAGGTTATTTTCCAGACCCAGGCTGATGCTCCTCCGTGCTCTGAATGCGGCAGCATCATGATTCGTTCTGGAAGCTGCTATAAGTGTCTGCAGTGCGGTTCGACAAGCGGATGCTCATAACAATCATCAACGAACAATGATCAATGACCGAGCGCCGATGAATGTTCATCGGCGCTTTTCATTGTATCCCTTCCCCTTGAAACTCATTCATTTTTTTTGCATAATATCTCATGGACGTTCTTATGAACGTCCTTATTTTTTCCTCTAAGAATAAAAACTATGCAGACCGCGACTGTTCAGCGAAAAACAAAAGAGACCGACATCTCCGTTGTCCTGCGGCTCGACGGAACCGGAAAATATTCCGTCTCGACCGGCATCGGTTTTCTCGACCACATGCTGGAGCTGTTTGCCCGGCACGGAATGTTTGACATCCAACTGAAGTGCAAAGGAGATCTGCGCGTTGACGACCATCATACGACGGAAGACGTCGCCATAGCCCTCGGGCAGGCGTTCGGCAAGGCCTTGAAAGAAAGAGCGGGGATCGCCCGCTACGGCTCAGCATACGTGCCGATGGATGAATCTCTTGCACGGTGCGTCGTCGACCTTGGCGGCCGTTCCGCGCTGGTCTTCAAGGCCGAGTTCAACCGAAAGAGCGTTGGCGACCTGTCGACCGAGATGATCAAACACTTCTTCCTTTCCTTTGCGGAGAACATTAAGGCGAATATCCATGTTGAACTTCTATACGGCTCGAACACGCACCATAAGATAGAGGCGATGTTCAAAGCATTGGCCAGGGCTCTGCGCATTGCATGCGAGAAAGATGCAAGAGTGAAAGGCGTGCTGTCGACGAAAGGAAAACTCTAGAAAAGTTAAAAATTAAAAGTGAAAAGTTAAAAGCTTGTACGAAGCAATTTTTAACTTTGAATTTTAAACTTTTAACTTTTTTGCTATGATTGGAATAATCGACTACAAACTTAACAACCTGCGTTCCGTGCAGAAGGCGTTCGAGAAGGTTGGAACATCCGCGTTCATTTCGAGCGACGCGAAAGAGCTCTCACGCGCCGAAAAACTTGTGCTGCCCGGGGTTGGAGCTTTCGGAAAAGCGATGGAGAACATCAGGGCGCTCGGACTGGAAGAATTTATCCGCAGCAGCGCAAAGGAGGGCAAGCCGCTCATCGGAATATGCCTTGGAATGCAGCTTCTTTTCACGCGGAGCTCTGAGAACGGATTGCACGACGGACTGAATTTGATTGCGGGAGATGTAACGCTGTTTCCGGACAGCGTGAAAGTTCCGCACATCGGATGGAACCAGATAGAAATCCAGCATGAATCAAAAATTCTGAAATCGGT